>Ga0163150_10000142_pt1 | contig 127468 bp, 113 predicted proteins | sample OliLakLV19P2IB_FD_148628 | JGI IMG/M metagenome (GOLD analysis project Ga0163150, IMG submission 148628) | Freshwater microbial mat bacterial communities from Lake Vanda, McMurdo Dry Valleys, Antarctica - Oligotrophic Lake LV.19.P2.IB | ecosystem: Environmental > Aquatic > Freshwater > Lake >...
CCCCCAGCCCCCAGAACCCAGAACCCAATCCCACAAGTGGCCAAAAATCACAACAGAATTGGCCGCGCGCTTGTGATAAAATACACCCCGTTCGCAGCGAAGGATTGTTTCCTTGTTGTGGCGTCGCATAGGTACGTTCGCCAATCGGCCGGCCATCGTCTGGGCATCTGTTTCCTGCTTTGAAGACCTTGATTTTTTATGAACAGGTGTTTGGGCACCGATTTCTCGAGAAGTGATGTCACGAACGAAACGTCAGCGACAACAGGCCACAACCAGTCCAGAGTCACGAACAGTTTCCACCCGTGGGTACCCACGGTTTTTGATTTGTCCTTGGTCAGTAGCAAACAACTGACCACTGACAACGTGCGAGAGTAGAAGCCAGATTCTTCAGTCGCTGGGGCTCCCTCAGAATGACACTCACACATAAAACCAATCCCAACGGATTGGCTACTTGTATGCGCTCGAAAGTCGTGCCACAAGAATTGTCTCCGAAAACGTCTAAAACGAGAGCTTTTTCCAGCGCAACCACAACATAGTGTGGCTATGGCAAGCCAAGCCACTACATATGGTGCTCGAAGTCCCCCGAACTTACACCGGCGTCGCTCCCGGCGGCGGTGTGCCGCCTCCTTGCCGTACGTATTCGCTCCGGCTTTTGGCGTAGTCCGTGGCGTCGGGAAGTTCGGCAGCCGCCTCCGCGCGGCTCGCTTCGAACATTTTTTCGAGAAACGGCCGACACCAACCACACCCGGTCCCCGCACCGTAGCAATCGGCAAGCTGCGCCGCGCGCTGCGGCCGTTCCAGTCGCAAGTAATTCGCCACCTTGCGCTGGGTCACATGAAAGCACAAGCAAAGTTCGTCGTCGGGTTTCATGCCAGTACCTTAGCGACTAAGCAAATCGGTTGCCAAATGAAGTGCCACGCGTCGGGCTCGATGGAACTCGGCGAGGTCGAGCCACTCACTTGTCGTATGAATGTTATTCTGCCCGCAGCCCAAGGTCACGGTCGGAATGCCGTGGGCAGTGAGCCAATTCGCATCAAGCCCGCCGTTCGAGATGTTAATTTCGGGAGTCAGCCCCGCAGCAATCACCGCCGCCTTGGCGGCACGGACACTCGGGTCATTGGTCGGCAGGGAAAACGATTCGTAATCGAGCCGGCCTGCCATCGCGACATGACCGCACTCACCCGCCGAGTTGCGCACCCGCTTCGCCGCGCGGTGAAACGCCTTGGTGATTTCGTCGATAATCCGCTGCCGGAACTTGGCGTCATGCGCTCGCGCCTCGGCGCGGATTTTCACCAGCTCGGTCACCACGTTGGTCGCCGCCCCGCCGTTGATAACGCCGATGTTGCTCGTGCCGCGTTTGCCTTGCTTTTCGACGAGGCCATGCCAGCCGTTCTCAACGAGGTCGGCAATCGCCAGGCCCGCGATAGCAACGGCGCTGATTCCCTTTTCCGGATGCCCGCCGGCATGGCTGGCGAGGCCGCGAATTTCGATATTCATCCGATAGCCGCCCGTGGCCCCCACGGTGAGCCGCGACGGCAGTTGGCCGTCGAAGTTGAACGCGGTCGCGGGTTTGCCGAGCAGATTCAAGCTCACATGCCGGGCACCATGCAGGCCGGTTTCTTCCTGCACGGTCCACAAAAACGTCAGCGGCGGATGCGGCAGGTTTTCGTCGAGAATCGCGAGTGCGGTCGAGAGCAGCACCGCCACTCCCGTGCGGTCGTCGGCCCCCAAGCCGGTGTGCGCATCGGCGGCAACGATCCGTTTGCCCTTCTTCACGGGCCGCGCGCCCACGCAAATTGGTACGGTATCCATGTGAGCGACCAACATCCGCCGCGGCCCGCGGACCGTGCCCGGCAGTTTGAGAATGAGATTCCCCTGCTCGCCCTTGTGGACCGACTTGCGGTGAGCTTGGTCGGTCTTGAACGCGCTAGCCGGCGCACCGGCGGCGAGCAGATGGTCACGAATATACTCCGCCACCGGTCCTTCCTGGCCACTGCCGGCGGGAATCGCCAGCAGTTCCAAGAGAAGTTGCTCCGCCGCGCTGTCGGCGGACTTTGCGGATTTTTGTTTGGCTTTCACGGCTGTCATTTCTGCCTTTCGCATCGCTAAAGTCAACCCATTTTCACCGACAGGCACCACATGGGGCAAGATTGCCGGATTGGATGGAAAGTAGCTGCGCCAACACCTCTACACACCGCATTGCTGGCAAAACCGCACGCAAGAGAGCCACGCAGAATACCGATCTTATCTGAACAAGGCATTTGTGTGTCGTGAATCCTCACGGCCCCACCCGGATCGGTGGTGTTCGCGCGAACCCCGTTTCGCCACCCCGCCGCTCCGCACGACAGCTTGAATGGATTCAATCCCGGGGCAGGAGAGATTTCGACATGCAGTGGGAACGTCGCAGGCCGGTATGGCCGTTGATCGGTGGACTGGCTTGCCTGTTTGGGCTGGCCGTCGCCGCGCCCTACTGTTGGCAGCATCCCGTACTCAATGTCCATGAGCTGATCGAACGTCGGCAAATTGTCCGGCCCATCGAAAAACAGCCTCTCCCCGTGCGGACTACGTTCAATCTCGACACGTTGCGGTTCATGCACGCAACGCTCAAGAGAATCGTGGATGTCACAGAATCCGTCGCGCCCCAAACATTGCCGCAGCCCAAGCCGTTGGTGATTGTCAGCAGCGAAAATGATCGCTTGGCCATGCTGGATACGCGGAAGAGTAAGCCATCCCTTCCGCTCATCGAGCCGACAATCACAATCCAGCAACCGGCAACAGTTCAACAAGAGTTGCTTGCCGTGGTTCCGACCCCCTTGTTGCGTCAGCCGCCATTGTTGCTGATTGATCGCTTGGAAAAACTCGCTCATCAGCCGCTTGCGACCGAATGGGCCACTGCGGTACTGACGCGGTTAAAACAGCTCACCGAAACCCCCGCCACACCGCCTGCCATTGGTTTGCAGATTCTCAGCGAGCTTGAACAACTCGCCACGGCGGGACAGATTCGCTCGCTGGAAATCTCCGACCCGGCCGTGCAACAGAATTGGTTACAAGCTGCGCAAGGTCTGCAGCGTCGTTTGGGCATTTGGGAACTGCTGATCGAACGCGGTGGTGCCGAACCGATTACGCCGACGGTTGAGCAAGTGGGCGATCTTTTGCCCGTATTGAACGCGACCGTCACACTGCTGTCGGGCACGGCTAATGGCGAAGAATGGCGCGAGTATTTGCTCGTCGACCAAATCGCCGCCGCCGCGAGCGAGGGGGTGGCCTTCGATCAAGCGACAAGGATGCGGTTGAGCCAAGAAGTGCTTTCCCGGCTCAGTGATGGCCGACTCACCGCCGAGCAACGCACCTTCATCGCCACCGAGCCGCTCGCCAGTTTGACGCGCGAACTGCGGCCCTGGGCCGCGGGGCCGGTCGATCTAAGAAAACTGTTGGCTTTGGTGGAACGCTACGAAGCGGATAGCCAAATGCTGTACGCCGCGGCGATTGGCCAGCTTGCCCAGCGGATGATGTGGTCGAACGACGCGGAACTGCAAGCGCTCGCCCTGGACTTGCAGCAGCAATTCCGCGGGGCCAACATGCGGATCGCGTTGAGCCACGACATGTTTAACCGCATGATTCCCCCACAGCCGGCGATTATGGCACCCGTCCATGAGCGGATTGCGGGCACGAAGGTGAATGGCAGCTCGCGCACGACGAGTGACGTGGCGATCCACCTGCTGCCCGCCGACGATGCGTGGCGGATCGGGTTGCGTGCCGAGGGGAATGTGATGTCGAAAACCCGTTCGGACACTTGGCCGGTGAAGGTCCGCAATGATGCCCTCTACAAATACGAAGCCGAGAAGGTCATTACCATCGACGGCAATGGTTTGGACGTGGCCCCCACGCAAGCCTACGCCAAGGGTCGGCATAAATACCTGGGGTCCGAATCGGAGTTTGATCGCGTCCCCTTTATGGGCGCGATGTTCCGAGGGCTTGCAAAAAAAGCGAATATGAAATCGCGGCCCCAGGCGATGGTCCAAGTGCGCTCCAAAGTGGCTCAGAAGGCCCGCACGCGGATGGATAGCGAAGCCGATCCCAAATTGCTTCGGCTCGAAAAACGCTTCGAGGATTACGTGATGATGCCTTTCGGCCAGTTAGCGCTCGCCGCTGAGCCGCTCGAGATGTTCACGACGGCCGATCGAGCCGTGATGGAAATGCGGCTGGCGAATCTCGACCAACTCGCGGCCCATACGCCGCGACCTTCGGCCCCAGCCGACAGCGTGGTGAGCATGCAGTTGCACGAGACGGCGCTCAACAATGCCTTCGCGGGTTTGGACCTGGAGGGTCGCCGCATGACGCTGCCCGAACTGCACAAGTTCCTCACCGAAAAATTCGGCCAAGCGGAAGCTCCGCTGCCGGCTAATTTTCCGCACCGGGCGCGGATCGAATTTGCCAAGCATGATGCCGTGCATGTGTCGTTTGTTGAGGATCGCTTGGAATTGGTGCTGAACATCCGCGAGCTGGGCCAAGGCCGCGACAAGATTAAGAATTTCCAGGTCCATGCTTATTATCGTCCGCATCTCGACGGCTTGGCCGTGATGTTGGTCCGCGATGAAACGCTCCAGTTTTCTTCCTCGCAGCATCTCAAGACGGGTGCTCGCATCGTTCTGCATAGCGTGATGGGCAAGGTGTTTTCCAAGGGCCGCGAACTCCGCATGGTGCGTAAGACCTTGGAATCCGACCCCCGCTTTGGCGGGTTGATGGTCACGCAACTGGTGATCGACGACGGCTGGATGGCGCTCGCCCTAGGCCCCACGACCACCGACCGCACCGCCTGGCGGACGCCGAACTACTCGCTCGAAGCCGAGTTGGTGAAGTAAGTCCTCTGCGGACAGGTTAGTTTGAGTTTTCTGGCGACGAACTTGTTCAACCACACCATGTAGTGGGCGGGATTGCCGGAGCCACTGCATGTTGTGTTTGCACTGGAAAAAGGTCTCATTTTAACCCGTGCCGGGGCAATTGCCACAAGATATTGTGGCACGACTCTCCGAGTCGTGTTACTCTTACGCGCATACAAGTAGCCAATCCGTTGGGATTGGTTTTGGCGTGAGTGTCATTCTGAGAGTAGGCCGGAACGAGTTTTGCGAGTTCCGGCAATGTGTTGTGCGTTGTGCTCTGCCGGAACTGCGCACGGCTTGTTCCGGCCTACGATTCTGCTCTGGCTAACATTCCATGGCGGCTGGAAGCCACCACTACGAAAACAACAAACCGTGGGCGCCCACGGGCGCAAAACTGTTCGTGACTCTGGACTGGTTGTGGCCTGTTGTCGCTGACGTTTCGTTCGTGACATCACTTCTCGAGAAATCGGTGCCCAAGCGCCTGCACTCAATAACAGCAGTTACCCAGACGATGGCCGGCCGATTGGCGAACGTACCTATGCGAGGCCACAACAAGGAAACAATCCTTCGCTGCGAACGAGGTGCATTTTATCACAAGCGCGCGGCCATTTCTTTTGTGATTTTTGGCCAGCGCGTGGAAATTCTATTTTCACGCAGAGGCGCGGAGATCACGGAGATTTTTTTGGCCGGGTATGGGTTTCGCCGCAGATACATTAGCATGCAGCTTGTAGGTTGGCATATATTCAAAATAGCGCTTTCATCAGCTTTTGCAGGAACCGACGAAAATCTTCTGCCTCAACGAGACCAAGCATCACTAGTAGCGTACATACCGCAACAGCTAATGCGAAGAGACAACCACCCACTGCAACGAAGGGTGGCTTTGAAGCGACTATATCCTCTTCAGGGTCGGCCCCAATAGCGCTGACGTCTTGTTCTTTCAATGATTCACGAGCTTGGTTCAGGTCCTCGAGCAGTCGAGTCACAGACGGATACCGCTTGGCAGAATCTTTTTCCAGACATCTCAAGCATATCGCATCCGTCTGAGCAGATAATTTGGGGTTCCACTGACTTGGGGGCTTGGGTTGAATTTGAACGATTTCTTCGAATAACTGCGTCTCTGTCGAATGTCCATCGGCTCCGAAGGGCTTGTGACTCGTCAACATTTCGAACAAGACAACGCCTAGAGACCATATATCTGTCCGTCCATCGTACTGTTCCGATTTCCTGAGAACCTGTTCGGGAGACATGTACATCCTCGTTCCACCTCCAGCTCGGTTCCAACGCTCGGAATGATGAATCGCCATGCCAAAATCGCTTAGCCGCGCGATGCCGGTGTCTCGTTCAAGGAGTATATTTCCCGGCTTGACATCCAAGTGAATGATGCCTTGACTGTGGGCATGTGCAAGACCTTCCGCGACATCGCTGATAAGTGCGAGAGCTGCTGACTCTGGAAGTGGTGCCTCGGCATCGATCACATGCGCCAGCGTGACACCGGGCACATACTCCATCACCACACAGAAGGGAGATTCCGACTCGGGTGTGACATACAAAAGTGGAACGATGTTTTTGTGGCTAAGTCTTGAAACTTTCCGAGCCTCATTCAAGAGCTCTTCATGCTTGCCGGACTCTCCATCGACAAGCATTTTCAAAGCGACACTTCGCTGGGCGGCCAAGTCCCAAGCCTTATAAACGATTCCCTGTCCACCGGCGCCAAGAACATCATCAAGGCGAAAGCTTCCGATTACTGAGCCTAAGCGAGCAATCGCTTGTGGAGAGTGACTGCCAGTAAAGTTGACTGTTTTTTCATCGTCAGACATCTTCTAGCAGTCTCGTTAGGTGTTATGACGCCGGGAAAGCACAGCTCGACTCCAGGGTCGAACTGTGAGCTCATGCTCCTCAACTTGAACTCGCTCAACAGATTCCGAAAGTTGCTGCAAGCAGACGTTTCGGAGTTGCCAATATGTGAATCCTACACTTAGTCCCCAGCAAATAAATGTGACGCCACCCAAGAAAAATAATCCGGTCTGAAAAGTCAGGCCATCGTCAAAACAGCCAAAAATTGCCGCTACGAGACTTCCTATCCCTAGGACAACCAATAAAGGGCTCACTTTGTAGCCATCAGCAGCCAGTTTGCGCCGATCTTCGACAATTTCATTTTCGAGCTCTGCTTCCGCAGTGCTCAGCAGTTCGCTAGTTCTTTTGTTATCGTGAATTGTGCGAATATCCACGGCAAGCCGCCGTGCTCGGTCCAATCTCTCTTGCAGAGGTTGTTTGTTCTTGTCTCCCATCCGAGCCCACCATCTCAAGGTGCAAATTGCACCGAGACCGAGAGTTCCCGCGCCGATAGAAACCGCCCAGCAAACTTTGGAAGGCAGTTCAAGTAGACCCATCCCTTTGACATTAATTCCAAAGAAGTGGTCGAGTATGTGTCGAAGTGGAATGATGAAGGCGGATATTGCCGAGAGACCGAGGCAAACATAGCTGAAGTCTAGAGTTCCCTTTCTGCTTTGTATCATCGAACGTTGAATCATCTCATCCGGGTATTCTCCGCAATTTGGACAAGGAACCTCGCCGACCTCTTTTGCGAGTACTTCTTTCACCTTGTCAATCGCCTGCTTTCTTGCGTGCTGCTCGGCAACCTGGGATGAGACGAAAGGTATTCTCGTAACATTGGCTTCTTCCTTGATTGTGACGGCATAGTAATACTGTGTACCACAATTGAGACAACTTGCTTGAGCGTCGCCGCATAAGCAGTGAACTTGAAGAAGGCAGCTTGTCGGGATCGTGGAAACATTAGCCGGGTTAGGCTTCTTTGGTCTCGAAATGACTACTCGTTTAGTTTTGCAAGACAAATATTAGACTTTATGGCCTTCAATTGCTCAAGGTTGAGCAACCACCTGCGGGGTTGGTGTTTATTGGGGGCTTGGACCCAGGGTAGTCGCCAGGAGCGACCAACGCCTGGGCTATGGTGATGTAACGGCTTCGCCGTAAAGACATGGCTGGGCAAGCCAGCCGTGGCACCCGAGTTAACAGCCGGCTTACGCTGGCCGCTCGACTGGGGATTTGTTACGTGCGGCGGGCCTCCATTGGTGGATGGAGTTTTGGGTGGTAGAATTGAAGGAGACCAATTCCTAGACAGGCCTCCCCCATGATTCAATTCAACGCGCATTTCGATGGCAAGAACTTGTGTCCCGACGAGCCTGTCGCTTTGCCGGAGAATGTTAGTTTGCGCGTGACGGTTGCCGAGACCCTCTCGCAGCCGGCGAGTGCCTCTGGCGGGCCGCTGGACATCTTTGATCGCTTGGCTGCGGAAACGGGTTTGATTGCCGGGCCAACCGACTGGGCGGCAGAGCACGACCATTATCTTTATGGAGTGCCCAAGAATGGTGACCACGCCGATCAGTGATCGCCTGTTTGTCGACACCAGTTATGCGATCGCACGATTTAACGAGCGCGACGAATACCATCGAGCGGCTCTTTCCTTGGGTGATGCGATCGCCACATGCCGTGAGTTGTGGACGACCGATGCGGTATTGCTTGAGATTGCCGCGAGTTTTTCTCGTGCCGAGCACCGTTCTCTCGCTGTCGGCCTGTGGGACCAATTCCACGGTAGTGATCCACGATTTTGTGTCGTTGAAGCCAACGGCAGGCAGCTTGCTGAAGCGATGGATTTGTTTCGCGATCGTGCGGATAAGTCGTGGAGTCTTGCCGACTGCCTCTCATTCGTTGTTATGGGCAGAGAAAAGCTTACTCAGGCACTCACTGCCGACAGGCATTTCTTGCAAGCCGGTTTCGAAGCACTGCTCTTGCCGAGTGAATGAAGTACCGTTAGCAGTAGGGTCATATTTACAAATGAGCTAACGCTGGCCGCTCGCCATGCTAGTTGTCGCGAAGAGTAGGATTGCGATGGCGCTCGCGGCGTCGCTGAGGGTTACGAAGTTGGCGTGGGCGTGAAACTGTGCGCCGATCGTGAAGGAAACGATTGCGGCGTAGATCAGTAGATTGAACTGGATGACGAGTTCGTGCTGCTGTCGTTTGCGGAGTGTGAACGTCGCGCCGAGGCCGATCACGGCCATGGCTGCGGCGAGGGGGATGGTTGCCCAAGCTTGGGCAGCGAGGACCGTTGTGAGGCCGATGCCGATGAGGATCGGGCCGCGAAGGTCGGGTTTGACGAGCGTGGGATTGTCAGTGTGGTGCATAATCCCATTGTGATTGGGATTATGTGGGTGGCAACAACTTCACCGCGAAGACGCAAGCGATGGGGGTTAGCCGGACACTGACGTTGAACTTGTGTCGTCCGGTTCGGGGAGTTTGACTGTGCGGCGGGGTTCGGTGTCGGTGCCGGGGACGATCATCGGGCTGGGGGAATTTTCTTCGATAATTCTCGTGAGCGTTTCCGAGTCGATGACTTCTTGTTGAATCAGCTCCTGCGAGATGGCATCGAGCGCGGCGCGGCGCTTGACCAGGATGTGCCGCACGCGTTCCAGGCCTTCGTTGATAATTCGCGTGACTTCCTCGTCGATCTCGCGGGCAGTTTGTTCGCTGTGGCTCGAACCGCGACCATCAACACCCCCCGTCGCCAGGAACGGGCTGCGATGGCTTTCGCGATAGTTGACGCGGCCCAGGCGGCTCATGCCGAAGTCCATGACCATGCTGCGGGCGATTTCGGTTCCGCGCTCCAGGTCGTTCTGCGCGCCGGAGGAAATGTCGGCGAACACGATTTCCTCGGCCACGGTTCCAGCAAGTAACACTTGAATGCGGCTTTCGAGTTCGCCTTGCGTCATCAGGAAGCGATCTTGCTCGGGGCGCTGCATCGTGTAGCCGAGGGCAGCGAGGCCACGGGGGATGATCGAGACCTTATGCACGGGATCGGTGTTGGGGAGCGAACAGGCGACGAGCGCGTGGCCCGCTTCGTGGAAGGCGACGCGGAGCTTTTCGTCTTCCTGCATGATCCGCTGCTTCTTTTCCAGGCCAGCGCTACTGCGTTCGACCGCTTCGTTCAGCTCGATCATGCCGACGGCTTTCTTGCCATTGCGGGCGGCGAGCAGCGCGGCTTCGTTGACGATGTTGGCGAGATCGGCACCGACGAAACCGCTGGTGATCGCGGCGACTTGTTTGATTTTCACATCTTCGGCAACTTTGATGTTCTTGAGATGAACTTCAAGGATTTCCTCGCGGCCGGCCACGTCGGGGCGATCCACGAGGACGTGCCGATCAAAACGACCGGGGCGCAAGAGCGCGGGATCGAGCGTTTCGGGGCGGTTGGTGGCGGCCATCACGATGACGCCGCTGTTCGAGCCGAAGCCGTCCATTTCCACGAGGAGCGCGTTGAGCGTTTGTTCGCGTTCGTCGTGTCCGCCGATCTGTCCGCTGCCACGGGTCTTGCCGAGGGCGTCGAGTTCGTCGATGAAAATGATGCACGGAGCGCGTTGCTCGGCTTGGCTAAACATGTCACGCACGCGGGCTGCTCCAACGCCGACGAACATTTCGACGAAGTCGGAGCCGCTCAGACTGAAAAAGGGGACGCCCGCTTCACCGGCGACGGCTTTGGCGAGCAGCGTCTTACCGGTGCCTGGCGGGCCGACGAGCAACACACCCTTGGGGATGCGGCCACCGAGGCGCTGATAGCGTTCGGGGTTTTTGAGGAAGTCGACCACTTCGCGGAGCTCGTCGACCGCTTCATCGACGCCGCGGACGTCGTCGAAGGTGACTTCGATATCTTCCTGGGCATAGAGTTTCGCGCGACTACGGCCAAAGGCCATCGGCGAACCCGCGCCCCCCATGCGGCGCATCATCACGACCATCAACACGATTAAGAGGCCTGTGAACGTGAGCGGCAGAAGATAACCCAACAGCGGGCTGGGGGATTCGGCGAGTGTGTGCTCGATGTTGTGCTTGTGCAACAATTCGAGCAGTATTTGTTCGTTGGGCAAACGGTAGGTGACAAACTTGTTTTCCTGAGGGCCCTTGGGCTCGAGTCCTTCGCCATCGGCGGTTCCTTCCGCGCCATCCAAAGCCTCCACCATCACTTTACCCGTCACGTCGGTCGTGCTGACCTTGAGGTCTTTGAGCCCCGAGAGCTTGAGTTGACGAGGGGTGGTCGAGAGCGTGTCTTCAACCACGATGTAATTTTTTTCGAGGTTTGCTTTGGGGTTGTCCTGCTCGCTCGTGATGGCGATGAGTTTTTCGAGATCGCTCCATTTGACGACGCGCCGCGATTGACCTTGCCAGATCGTGCCGAGCAAAATCAGGAGGGCCATCAGCCCGAGCACGTACCACACCAGATTGCCGCTGGGGGTGTTGTTTTTCTTTTCGTTGGGAGCTTTGACCGGTTCGGGAGTATCTTCCATCGTGCTTATTTTTTCATCAAGAGGATAGTAACATGTCATTCCCGCGCAGTGCTTGCCCCTTGCGGAGGCCGGGGCGGGAATCTCGTTTTTCACCGCCACCATTTGGATTCCCGCCTGCGCGGGAAAGACGGAGAAGCGGGGAAGTCGGAGGTAATCGAGACTAAATCCATCGTAAGTTGGCACCCGGCAAAAGACAACGAATCTTCGGCTCTCACGCGGTGGGTCGCCACGGGGGCTTGGGTTGTGACTTTTCCCGCTGAAACCTAGAATACAAGGTTCAAATTTCCCTGCCGTCACTTATTAAGTGCCTGGCCAGTGGGAATCACAAATTATCACTTTCATCGCTACGCTCGCTACAAGCCGCAGGTGCGGTGCTGGCTTTGCCGAAATCGGCGGCTGAGAGTTCGACGTTTTGAGAGCGGCTCTGTTATTGGTTATTGAGCGGATTGTGCATGTCATCATCACCCCTACACAGTGCTGCCAATCAAAACAGCGCCGCCAAACAAATTGTTGTCCTCGGTTCCACGGGCAGTATTGGCACGAACGCGCTGGAAGTGGTTGCCGCCAGCGGTGGGCGATTGCAGGTGATCGCGCTGTCGGCCCACTCGAAGTTCAAACAATTGGTGGCGCAGGCTTGTCAATTTCGGCCACGGTGGGTTGTGGCCACGAATGAACGCACGGCGGCCAATTACGATTGGTCGGGGTTGCCGGTGGGGACGGAGCTATTGGTGGGTGCCGACGCGCTCAACCAGGTAGTGGCCGATCCGGCGGTGGATGTGGTCGTGGCGGCGATTGTGGGCCGCGCGGGGCTGGAAAGCACCTGGGCGGCACTCGATGCCAAGAAAACCGTGGCCCTGGCGAATAAAGAAACATTGGTCATGGCCGGGCCGCTGGTGATGGAGTTGGCTCGCCAGCGGCAAGCCACACTGCTTCCCGTGGATAGCGAACACAGCGCGATTTTTCAGTCATTGCAAGCGGGTCGGCACGGCGAGATTCAGCGCTTGGTGCTCACGGCGAGTGGCGGGCCGTTTCGGCACTTGAGTTCCGAACAGCTCAAGCAAGTGACCGTCGCCGAGGCTTTGGAGCATCCCGTGTGGGACATGGGGCCTAAAATAACGGTTGACTCAGCGACCATGATGAACAAAGCGCTGGAAATCATCGAAGCCCGCTGGTTGTTTGGCGTCGCGGCGGAGCAGATTCAGGTCGTGTTGCATCCGCAGTCGGTCGTGCATTCGCTCGTGGAATTCGTGGATGGCTCGGTGATCGCGCAGATGAGTCCCCCGGATATGCGGTTGCCGATTCACTACGCCCTGCACTATCCGGAGCGAACTGCAAGCGTGGCGGAGCGTATGGATTGGATGTCGGCATTTTCGCTGGAATTTTATCCGCCCGACTTGGAGCGTTATCCGGCCTTGAAATTAGGCCATGAGTGTGCCGAGGCGGGGGGAAGTTCGGGGGCCGTGCTGAATGCCGCCAACGAAGCTGCGGTTGGGGCTTTCCTGGCCGGTGAGCTACACTTTACCGAAATCGTGCCGGCTTGCCGGAGCGTGTTGGAATCTCACAAATTTGAATCTCATCCCACACTCGACCAATTGATCGAACTGGATCGTTGGGCTCGAGAGGAGGTTACGCATTGGGTATTTGCTTGATTGCCGCTATTGATCTGGCTTTATGGTGGAATTATCTGCTAATGGGCCTACTGGTCATGATGGGCCTGGGGGCCGTGATTTTTGTCCACGAACTGGGGCACTTTGCCGTCGCGAAAATGTGCGGCGTGAAGTGCGAGAAGTTCTTCATCGGTTTCGACATCGGCGGCTACAAGCTCAGCCGCAAGTGGGGCGAGACGGAATACGGCATCGGCATTCTGCCTTTGGGCGGTTATGTAAAGATGCTGGGTCAGGACGACAACCCGGCCAACATCGCCGAGCAGGTGCGCGAATCACAAGTGCAGGAAGGGAGCCCCGTTCAAACCAAGGAGATCGTGGGCCCCGACGGCACGAAGTACGTCGTTGATAGCCGCAGCTACTTGGCCAAGAGCGTGCCGCAGCGGATGGCGATCATTTCGGCGGGCGTGATTATGAACGTGATCTTCGCGTTCATTTTCGCGGTCATCGCCTATGGGATCGGCGTGCCTTATAACCCCTGCGTGGTGTCGGAAACGTCGCCCGGTTCAGCCGCGTATCAAGCGGGCCTGCGCACGGGTGATGAGATTACCAAGATCGGCGAGATCGAAAAGCCGACATTCACGGATCTCAAGACCGGTGTCACGCTCGGCGATTTGGAGAACGGCATTCCGTTCACGGTGCGGCGGGCTGCGACCGGCAAGGAAGAAACCGTCGTGCTCAAGCCGCGACAAGAAGCGGGGGGCTTGGCGAAGGTGGGAATTTTCTCGCCCCATTCACTCCGCTTGAATGTCGAATTTCCCGTGGCCGAGGGTTCCTCGGCAGCCGAGGCTTCGCCGAAGTTTGAGGGGAACGACGACATCATTGCCGTGAACGGCGAGCCGGTGAGCGGTTATCACGAGTTCGTGGCGCAAATTGTGGAACATGTTGGCGAACCGTTGGAAGTCACCGTCCAGCGTGGTGGCAAGGCACCCTCTGACGATCCATTTGGCTTGCGCAAAGGGGGCGAGGAACTCACGATCAAAGTCCCGGCCAAACCGACGCGCAGCTTGGGTCTCGTGATGGAAATGGGCAAGATCGTCGCGGTCGAGCAAGGGACCGAAGCCGCAGATAAGCAAATCGCGCCCGGTGATTTCATCGACAAGGTGAGCTACGCCGGTGGCGATGCGCAGCAAGTGGCCGAAGGGGAGCAGCTCTTCTCCGATCCGATGACACTGCCTGAACAACTCCGCCGGTTGGCCGAGGAAAATCGCGACATCGAGCTGACGGTGCGTCGTTCGGCCGCGTCGGGTGATGGCCGTCAAGCAACCGAACCCTTGCGGTTGCGACTTCGCAAAGTGACTTGGCTCGAGCCAACCGTGGTTCTCAATGATCCGTTGAGCGTGCCGGCGCTCGGCATCGCTTATCGCGTGCTCAATCGCGTGAATCAGGTGATCCCCGAAAGCCCTGCCGCACTGGCGGGGATGAAGAGCGGCGACGTGGTGACGCAAGTGGAATTCGACCCCGCGCTCGAGAAAAAAGGATTTCCCAAAAAGATTTCGTTCAACGAACAAGGGGGTCATAACTGGCCCGTGTTCATGCAGTCGCTGCAAAACTTGCCGGCGGATGCCAAAATCAAACTGACTTATCAACGTGGTGACGAAACGCTCACCGCCGAGCTCACGCCGCAAGTCGTGCCGGGCAGCTTCGAGCCGGAGCTTGGCTTCCAATTTGATCCGATCCGAGATATTCGCCGGGCGAGTTCTTTCGGCGAGCAGATCGAATTGGGTTATCGAGAAACCGTGAATTCGCTCGGCATGGTGTTCCGCTTCTTGCAGAAGTTGGGCACGGGCCAGGTTCCAGCTACCGCACTGGGTGGACCATTTACAATCGCCGGCGCAGCGTGGTATTCGGCGTTTGCAGGCATGGGCAGTTTGCTGGTATTTCTCACGATGTTGAGTGCCAACTTGGCGGTGATCAACTTTTTGCCGATCCCGCTGCTGGATGGCGGGCACATGGTGTTTCTCGCCTGGGAAGGCCTCCGCGGCCGCCCGGCGGGCGAGAGATTTGTCGTGGCGCTGCACACGATTGGCTTCGTGTTCATCGTGTCGCTGATGCTGTTCGTGCTGTCGCTCGATTTGGGATTGATCGATCGGAATCTGTAATTGCAGCAGTTCCTTGTGGAATTTGCTGAGAGCACATGGCCGGGTAGAATAGAGAGAGGAGTCAAAACCATGTCACTCACAATCTCTATCGAACAAGCTTCCGCCCAATTGGGTGGTTTGGTCCGCGCTTTGGGCCCTAACGACGAGATTGTGCTTACGGACAATGACAAGCCCGTGGCACGGATTGTGTCGGATCGCGTCCCCAATAATTCTCGAAAAGCAGGCAATTGCATCGGTATGCTGGAAATTGTCGACGACAGCGACGATGAAATTCTTGACCTCTTCAAGGATTACATGCCATGAGGGCGTTGCTGGAAACGCACGTGTTTCTTTGGTTTGTGTTAAACGATCTGAAGCTTAGCAATGACGCTCGTGTGACTATCGAGGATGCCTCAAATGAAATCTGTATCAGTCCAGCGAACTACTGGGAGATTGCAATTAAGATTTCTTGCGGCAAGTACCGCCTTAACGGTCCGTACGAAGAGTTTTGGCGGTAGGGAATGTTCGAGAATAGTATTTCACTACTTCCGATCGAACTAGAGCATACGACCCGTCTGCTCGATATGCCGTTTCATCACAAAGACCCTTTCGATCGCTTGCTGATTGCTCAGGCCTTGGCGGAACAGATTCCGTTGGTTAGCTCCGATACGAGATTCGACGCCTACGGCGTCGAGCGGATTTGGTGATTAAAGCGCCAACGCATCGACCGGCGTGCCGACGGCGAGTTCGTAATCTCCCGCCGGGAAAATCATCAAGCCATTGGCGTCGGTGAGCGCCGCGAGATCGGCTGAACCACGCCAGACGAGCGGTTCGACGGTGTCTTGCCCGTGCAAGTTGCGATCCAGGCAGCAGGGGTGATAGGTGGGGCGATCTCCACGATGCTTGGCGGGGGCGGTGAGTTGACCGCGCAATGGTCTTGCTGCCGCGAATTCGCTACCGGCCAGCGCGGCCATGGCGGGCTTCACAAAGAGTTGAAACGACACCAGCGTGCTTACGGGATTGCCCGGCAGGCCGAACACTAGAGTTCGTCGTCCTTCGACCTCGCGCGTGCCGAACCACAAGGGTTTGCCGGGCTTCATGCGGACTTTGTGGAAGACTTGCGCGACGCCGAGTTCCGCCAGCACGGCGGGGACCAAATCCATCACTCCCGCCGAGACCCCGCCGGTGATTAATAGAATGTCGGCTTCGAGACCTCGGGCAATTGCGCTGCGTAACTCTGCGGCGTCATCCCGCGCGATGCCCAGATCGAGCGGCGTGGCTCCGACTTCTTGAATCGCGGCGACGAGCATGGGGCCGTTGGAATTGCGAATCTGCCCTGGTGCAAGGTGCTGGCCACATTCGACAAGTTCGTTTCCCGTGGAGAGCACCGCCACGCGGGGTTGGGGGATCACGCTGACCAGGGCTTTGCCCACCTCGGCCATCAGCGCGAGATCAACTGCCCTGAGTGGCTTGCCCGTGGGAATCACTTCCTGGTTCTGTTGAAAGGAACCGCCACGGCGGAAAATGCCGGAGCCAGCGGGGATTTTTCCATCGGGGAGCCGCACGGTGGTTTCATCCAATCGCTGGGTGTCTTCGTGCTTCACCACGGCGTCGGCACCATCGGGAATTGGCGCGCCAGTCATCACCAGAATCGTCGCCCCCGGTTCAATCGCATGATGGGGCACGCCGCCGGCGATCACCTGTTCGATAATTCGCCGCGTCGGCGTGGGATCATCCACCGCAATCGCAAAGCCGTCGAGCATCGACTTGTCGAACGGCGGCGAATCCCTGTCGCTGACAATCGGTTCGGCCAGTCGCAGACCGAGAGATTTGCGGAGCGGGACGCGCGTGGCGGGAAGCGGACGTACGGACTGCCGGACAAATTCAAAGGCTTCGTCGACGGTGATCATTGCGCGGTCTCGTTTTGAGGAACCGCGGGCTTGCGCCTGCGGCTATTCGGTAACGGTTTTAATTCACGGTCAAGAATCTTCGCAGCATGTCCATGCCCGCGTGGGTGAGAAAACTTTCGGGGTGGAATTGCACACCGAAGAGGGGTTCCGAACGATGTTCCACCGCCATGATTTCGCGAGTCCCATCCGGGGCGTCGCTCCACGCGGTCATTTTCAGTTCTTTGGGGAGCGTGTCGGGTTTGATGACGAGGCTGTGATAGCGAGTGGCTTGAAACGGATTCTCGATGCCGTCGAACAGCGTGCTGCCGTCGTGGTGGATTTGATCGACCTTGCCGTGCATCAAGCGGCCAGCCCGCACGATCTTGCCGCCGAGGGCTTGGCCGATGGATTGATGGCCGAGACAGACGCCCAAGAGGGGCAGCTTGCCGGTGAGCTTGGTGACACACTCAACCGAAATCCCCGCTTCGGTCGGGGTGCATGGTCCCGGCGAGATAATCAGCCGATCCGGCTTACGGGCGAGTATTTCGGCAACCGTGATTTGATCGTTGCGGTCGACGAGAATTTCCAGTTGCGGATCAATCTCTCCCAACCGCTGGACGAGGTTATAGGTGAAGGAATCGTAATTGTCGATGATTTGAATCATGGCAGATCGGCTGGTTCGGAAACAATCTTTTCTGTAGTTTAACTGAAGCGGCTAACGAGCGGCAGGGTTATCGCGGAGGCCCAGTTTGTGAGAATCGTGCATGTCCAAAGTCCTAGCAATCGCGGTTGGTGGTGCCTTGGGGGCAGTTTGTCGACACTTGGTGAATCAAGGATGTTCGCAGTGGCTAGCCGTGCATGCGGCCTGGGGCACATTTGCCGTGAATATCGTCGGTTGTTTCCTACTGGGACTATTGATTCCGTTGGGTACGGGGGCTGATGCCCGCTGGAGCGAGGTAACCCAATCAGCGCTCACCGTGGGGTTTCTCGGCGCACTGACGACCTTTTCCACGTTCGGCTGGGAGACCCATCAACTGTTTCAAGAAACCCAGCATGGCATGGCGCTGCTTAACATGGCCGCGAGTATGCTGATCGGGCTGGTGGCGGTGAGTGTCGGTCTGGCGCTGGGAAAATGGCTGATTAGTTAGTGTTTGGCACCTCTGCGGCTCGCCTACTACCCCCCTTATAAATCCGATATACTAAGTCGGTTAGACCGCAGGCAATTCATTCGAACGGTAATTCACTCAATGCCCAAATACGTAGTGCGACATGGCGTGATGCGCAACCTGGGGGTTTTCTCCAGTCGAGGCAGCGATCTGTTTGCGCGCGGGGTGCAAGTGATCGCCCGCACCCAGCGTGGCCTCGAAGTGGGTGAAGTGCTGTGCGAAGCCAATGAGTTGGCGCTTGCGAACTTACAAGACCCCAAGAATGGGCAAATCTTGCGCGAGCGCAATGCCGACGACGCGGGCGAACTGCGCCGGTTGATGGAACAGCAAAAGCATGAACACGCGACCTGCCAACGGCACATCGAAGAGCTGCAACTCGACATGCGGCTGGTCGATGTGGAGCGAATTTATGGCGGCGAGCGGGTCGTGGTTTATTATCTGGCCGAAGATCGGATCGACTTCCGGCAGTTGGTGAAGAATCTGGCCACCGAATTTCAGACCCGCATCGAAATGAAGCAAATCGGCGTGCGGGATGAGGCCAAGCTGCTGGCCGACTATGGCGATTGCGGCAAACCGGTCTGCTGCAACACGCATCTTTCCGAGATGCCACCCGTTTCGATGCGGATGGCTAAGTTGCAAAAAGCGACGCTTGACCCCAGTAAAATTTCCGGCCGTTGTGGCCGGCTGAAGTGCTGTTTGCGGTATGAATACGATACTTACCAGGAATTGCAAAAGGATTTGCCTCCCGTCGGGGCCGAGATTATCACCAATGAAGGCCGGGGCCGGGTGCTGGCCCAGGAGATTCTTGCTGGACGTATCCTCGTGGAAATGGAGGACATGCGTCATTTGGCCCTCGATGGTTCAGCGGTGCTCACGGTCCTCAAAAAGGGTGGCTCACGGAATTCCGGAAATGGGACGAAACCGCAGCGCCAAGCCGATGAGGAAGGGCTGGACGAGGATTTCCTGCCTCCAGAGGCTGACGATTCTTCACCGGCAGAGTAAGATTAACTGGTGTAGGTGGCACCTCGATATGCAATTTTCGATGCAACACCGATAGCGATAAGCGACACTCACTATGACTATGCTTGATCCCGATCATCCTTTGGCGGAGCTGTTGTGTCGCGACAAGCGATACGACTTGGACGCTTATCTGTTTGTGTTTGAAGCCTTGCGCCACGCGCAGGAGAAGCTCGGCATGGGAACCGAGCACTTTGCTGATGACATCGACGAAGACGACGAACCCGAACGGCACGTCACGGGCCAAGAATTGTGTGAGGCGATGCGGGTCTATGCCCACGAGCAATACGGCTACATGGCGAAGTGCGTACTCAATAGTTGGGGCATCAAATCGACGAGCGACTTCGGCGAGATCGTGTTCAATCTGATCAAGATCGAACAAATGCGCAAGACGCCCCATGATCGCCGCGAGGATTTCGACGATGTGTTCGATTTCGACGAAGGTTTTCAACACAGCTTTCAGTTTTCGCCCCTCGATCCGAGTGAGGAGCGCGATTATTGATGTCGGCCAAGAAACGGCAGGGTGCTCCCGCGAGCGGTCCACCGGTCCCTGCTCCCCGCGCGGAAAAGAGCATTTCTCCCCCTCGTCCCAGCCGTTGGCAACTTGCCGTCTCTAGTCTTTTGGTTGCGGCGTGGCTGATTTTTCTCGCCTGGATGGCTTTTGCAAGTTGAACTTGGGGCCGGTGTCTCCTTGAAGAGCGTGGATTTTTGAATAGAGTGAGGCTTACGAGGTACGAAATAAAATGCTGCATGGCGTGAACAGCGGGCAGCACCAGGGCACACTAGGACCATAATTTCCATGAACGTGATTCCGATCGGCGATAACATCGTCGTCAAACGTGTCGAAGCCGAAGCAACCACCGGGGGTGGAATTGTCTTGCCGGACGCCGCGCGCGAGAAGCCCCAACAAGGCCGCGTACTGAGTGTCGGTGACGGGCCGCTGTTGCCGAGTGGCGAGCGAGCGGGTTCCGAAGTGCAGGAAGGGGACCGCGTGGTTTTCGGCAACTATTCCGGCCAGGAAGTCGACATCGACGGCGAGAAGCTGTTGATTCTGCGTGAGCGCGACGTGCTGGCGATTCTCCGCTAAGCGGTTGTCGCTGAAATCGACGTGATTGTTGGTAATTACGACACGACTCCGCTGGCGGTTTCGCCGGGGATTTTTCTCGTGGCAGCTTGCGCGGTAGGATTGAGGCAGTGCTTCCGACACATTTGCCAGCAAGGAATCTCTCATGCGATCCAGACTCATCGGTTTGTTTTCCCTCTGTATTCTCATGTTCTCCCACGCTAGCGTCTTCGCGGCGGATGCCCAGGAGCTCGTCGACAAAGGAACGGCTTTCCTCACAAAAGCTCAAGCCGAAGACGGTTCCTTCAGCAGCGCAACGGGAACGGGCGTGACTTCGCTGGTGACCACCGCGCTCTTGAAAAATGGCAAAACCGCCGATGATCCCGTGGTCGCCGAAGCGCTCGAATATCTGTCGCAATTCGTGCAAGAAGATGGCGGCATCTACAAACCGGGCAGTACGCACCGTAATTATGAAACGTGTTTGGCCGTGGTCGCTTTTCATGAGGCCAACAAAGACGGCAAATACGACGATCTGATTAAGAACGCCGAGAAGTACATCAAGGAAGTGCAATGGGATGCGGGCGAAGGCCACGACGAGTCGAGCACGAGTTACGGCGGCGCGGGTTACGGTTCGCACTCGCGGCCGGACTTGTCTAACACGTCGTTCTTGATCGATACGCTCAAGGAATTGGGGGCCGGCGAGGATGACCCCGCGATACAAAAAGCGCTTGTGTTTGTGTCGCGTTGCCAGAATCTGAAAACCGAACATAATGACACCGATTTCGCGGACAAAAATCCCGACGGCGGCTTCTATTACACCATTGCCGCCGGGGGTTCGAGCCAAGCTGGTGCCGAGCCGGACGGCGGCTTGCGCAGCTATGGCTCGATGACCTACGCGGGTCTCAAGAGCATGATCTACGCCGGCGTGAAAGCCGACGATGAGCGCGTGAAGGCGGCGCTGGAATGGATCACGAAGCATTACACGCTGAGCGAAAACCCCGGTATGGCCGACAGCGGGTTGTATTATTACTTCCATACGTTTGCCAAATCGCTCGCCGCGGTCGGCAAGCCGGAACTTGTTGACGACGCTGGTAAGTCGCACAGTTGGAAAACGGAGCTTGTCGATGAACTCGCCAAGCGCCAGCAACCCGACGGCAGTTGGGTGAATTCGCAACCCCGCTGGTTGGAAAATGATCCCAATCTTGTGACCGGTTACGCGCTGTTGGCGCTGTCTTACTGCCAGTAGTGTTGGGAGTATTCCTTAGCCGGAGGACAACGTCCTCCGGGCTCTTCCCGGGCCGACGTTGCGGTCCGGCTGGGGTTGCCTTTGCTAGCACCCGCGCGGGAATGCTCTTTGCCCGCGTGACGCCATTTGCTACACCTCGCCGCGCGAGTCGCGCCGCTGCGCGCCCTTTCTGGTACACGTTTGGCATTTTTCAAGGTTTTCCCATGGAAACGAATCTGTCCGCTGCTCCTCGTTCATTGGTCCGTCGCCTGTTGTGGCCCGCTGGCATGGCGGTCGCTGTCCTTGGTGTCAGTGGCGGCGGCGCTTATTGGTGCATGAATGGCACGGCCGAGGCGGAAACCGATGCGGCGAATCCGCTCAGTGCCCATTCCGCGAAAGAGGAACTCAAGAACCTGTTCGCCGCCGAGAAAAACGAAAAAGAGCAGGTCACGACAATAACACCCGTAGTCGGTGATCGCTACGGCAGTTACACGCCCACGGCGGCACTGCCACCATTGGTGGAAGAGGAAGCCAAACTTCCCCGGAAAGATGTGACGCGCGGCCAAGGGCCGGATGGGAATGTGTTACGTTCGAGCGGTAGCGCGGTTCAACTCGCCGCTGCCGAAGTGGAAGCCACGCCCACGATTGATGCCCGCACGGCGTTTGCCGAGGTTGCCACACCACAAGCTGCCACACCCACCCCTGCCGATCCGCTTGCGGCCGCTTTGCAGAATGCTAAGCCATTGGAGAAATCTCCTCCCGTTACCGCGAACAATCCGTTTGCCGCTGCTCCAACAGCAACGCCGGCAGCCCCGAGTACGGCAGGCAATAGCCGTTATTCGGCACCCGTCACAACGCCGAGTTTGCCCCCCGCAATGGATTTAGGGGCCGCCGATGCCGCCCTCGCAGCGCGTCAGCCGACGCCTGCTTTCCCGATTGAAGAAACTCAGATTCCCACCCCCGCGGAACCGCAACTGGCGAGCCTCGATCGCACGGACACGGGGATTACACCGACTCCCGGTTTGGGATCGCAACCAGGTTCGGGCCGCCCCGGTGAGCAATTGCTCGAAGGATCACAAACACCCTCGCTCACCATTTTGAAACTCGCTCCCCCGGAAATCCAAGTCGGCAAACGCTGCACCTTTGGCATTCGCGTGCAGAACACTGGTCAACGCACCGCGCAGAACGTGCAAATTCATGACGAGATTCCGCTCGGCACCGAACTGGTCGGCACGGCTCCCCGCGCTGCTGTTTCGGGGGGCAAAGTGGTTTGGGATCTTGGCACGTTGTCGGTTGGCGAAGAACGCACTGTCGAGTTGGAACTGATTCCGACCGAGGAAGGGGAACTCGGCAGCGTCGCCACGGTGACGATGGCCGCCCAAGCCTCGGCGAAGTCGCGCTGCACGAAACCGGAGCTTGCCCTGCGGCTTTCGTCGCAACCGCAAGTTCACGCGGGTCAGCAGCATCTGGTGCAGATCGAAATCTCGAATCCCGGCAGCGGCGAGGCTACCGGAGTCATGATTATGGAAACCGTTCCGGCCGGGGTAAGTCACGAAGCGGGCCCCGCGCTGGAGTTTGAAATCGGCACGTTGGCCCCCGGTGAAACGCGGCGCACGGAGTTGGTGCTCACCGCCGAACAAGCGGGCCGCGTGACAAACACCATGACCGCGAAAGCGGATGCCGGTTTGCACGTCGATGCGAGTTGCGAATTCGAGGTGATCGCGCCCGATTTGCAAGTGACCGTGGCAGGCCCCGAACGCCGGTTCCTGGAGCGTCCCGCGACTTATCAGGTGACCATCGACAATCCTGGCACGGCACCGGCGAAGGAAGTCCAACTGGTGACGCATTTGCCGAAGGGTTTGCAATTCGTCAGCGCGAATAACCTGGGCGAATACGACGCCGCGGCCCACAGCGTGATTTGGAGCCTCGCGGAACTTCCCGCCAATGAGCGCGGCACGGTGGAGTTGGTGGCTTTGCCGGTCGAACCGGGACAGCACACTTTGCAGTTCAGCACCAAAGCGCGCGATGGTCTCACGGACGAAACGCAAAAGGAAGTCACCGTCGAAGGGATCGCGGCGCTCATGTTTGAAGTGGTCGACATGGACGACCCCATTGAAGTCGGGGGCGATACGTCTTATGAAATTCGCGTGGTGAATCAGGGTTCCAAGGCCGCCGCCAATGTGCAGGTGCTGGCCATCATGCCACCAGGTTTGCGGGCCTTGTCGGGTCACGGCGACACGCGGCATACCGTGCAAGGCGACCGCGTGGTATTCGCGCCGTTGCCGCAGTTGGGTCCGAAGGCGGAAACGACATTCCGGATTCAAGCTCAAGGCGTGCGTGACGGCGATCATCGGATCAAGGTGCAGATCACGACCGACGAAATCCGCGAGCCGATCACCAAAGAAGAAAGCACCCGCGTTTACGCGGATCATTGAAGTATTTAGCCGCGGTGCTTGCACCGCGCTCTTTCTTAATCATTGCGAACCCGCCGCAAGCGGCGGGGCTAAATAGGATTACACGCGCTCGAAGATCGTGGCGATGCCTTGGCCGATGCCGATGCACATCGTGGCAAGGCCCAGCGTGGCATCGCTGTCGATCATGTTGTGAATGAGGGTTGTGCTGATCCGTGCGCCGCTCGCGCCGAGGGGATGACCAATCGCGATGGCCCCGCCGCGAACATTGACTTTCGCTTCATCGAGGCCGAGCATGTGCATGCAGGCCAGCGATTGCGACGCGAAGGCTTCGTTGAGTTCGACCAAATCAAGATCGGCAAGCTTGAGTCCAACGCGTGCGAGAGCCTTTTGCGTCGCCGGCACGGGGCCGGTGCCCATCACGGCCGGATCAACGCCGGCCACGGCCGTGGAGCGCACGCGGACCAGGGGTTTGAGCCCGAGCGACTTGGCCTTGTCTTCGCTCATCATCAAGAGCGCCGCCGCGCCGTCGTTGAGCGGCGAACTATTTCCCGCCGTGACCGTGCCGATGCCGGGCATGAAGGCGGGTTTCAAGGCCGCGAGGGCTGCGAGGCTTGTGTCGGGCCGGATGCATTGGTCAACGGTGACTTCGAGCGGGCTGCCCGCTTCGTCGTGTCCCCAGACGGGAATAATTTCGGCGGCGAATTCGTGCTTCTCCGTTGCGGCTGCTGCTTTCTGATGACTGGCCAAGGCAAACTGATCTTGCGATTCGCGGCTGATGCCTTGCGACTGAGCGAGGAACTCGGCCGTGAATCCCATGTGCAACGCGCCCTTGCTCGTGGCGTGGAACAGCTTGGGGTTGAAATCGACTCCCGCGTCCATGGGAATGTGCTGCATGTGTTCGAGCCCGCCGACGATCTGCACGTCTTCGCCACCCGCGATGATCGAGTGAGCGGCTTGATTGAGGGCCTGTAAACTGCTGCCACAGAGGCGGTTGATCGTGGCTCCCGCTGCCGTGGAGGGCAGGCCGGCCATCAGCCCCACGATGCGGGCGATGTTAAAACCTTGTTCCTTTTGTTGCTGGGTGTTGCCGAGCACGACATCTTCGATCAGGTTGGGATCGATGCCGGTACGTTCGATGAGGGCTTTCACCACGGCGGCGGCAAGATCGTCCGAGCGCACATGCCGATACACGCCCTTCTCGGCGCTCGAGCGGCCAATCGCGGTGCGGCAGCAATCAACGATCACCGGAGATTTCATGATGCCTGCCCTTCGTAAAACTTCTTCCCGTTTGTCACATGTTCGAGCAACAGCTTTGTTGGTTTATACCGCTCGCCGAGCGATTCGTATTTCTTGAGCTTTTCGACTATTGCCTCGGCACCGAGCGTGTCGGCCCAGAAGAACAGGCCTCCTTTGAACGGTGGGAAGCCAATGCCGTAAATGAGCGCGAGATCCACGTCGCGCACGTCGGCCACGATTTTTTCTTCCAGGAGCCGCGTTGCTTCGAGCAGCATTGGTAAAAACAGTCGGTCGGTGAGTTCGGCGGGGGATTGGGGGCTGGAGGCTGGGGATTTTGAGCGCAAGTGACTTTGAATGATTTGCTCCGTAGCCGCACTTGGTTGCGGCTTCGAGCGGCCCTTGTTGTCGGTGGTATAATCAAAAAAGCCTTGGCCGTTTTTCTGGCCCAAGCGTTTCGCTGCGGCCATCGCTGGCAATATCTGGGACGGCACCACGCGATCCGGAAACGCTTGTTGCATGACCGTCCCTGCGTGCAGCGCGACATCGAGACCCACGGTGTCGTAAAGCTCGATCGGCCCCATCGGCATGCCGAAACCGGTCGCGGCTTTATCGACCGCCTTGATCGTGGCCCCCTCTTCCAAGAGCAAGAGCGCTTCGTTCATGTAAGGGAGCAGCACGCGGTTCACCAGAAACCCCGGCCCGTCGTTCACCACAATCGGCGATTTGCCAATCGCTTTGGCGTAGGCCACCGCCGTGGCGATTGTGTCGTCGGAAGTTTGCTTGCCGCGAATCACCTCCACCAGCGGCATGCGCCGGACGGGATTGAAAAAGTGCAAGCCGCAAAAACGCTCGGGGTGAGTCAAACCATGGGCTAGCGTGGTGATGGGGATCGTCGACGTGTTCGAGCAGAGCAAGGTTTCTTCGCTCAGTTGGGGTTCGATCTCGGCGAAAAGTTCCCGCTTGACCGCGGCATTTTCAAAGACGGCCTCGATCACTATGTCGGCATCTTCGAGATCGGCGTAACTTTGCGTGCCGGTGACGAAGGAGAGAAACTCGAAGGCCTTTTGCGCGTCGGGGGCTTTTGTTTGTTTGTTGTAACTTACTTCGGTGATAATGGCTTGCACCCCGCGAGTGATCGCCGCGTCGGATTGATCGGTGAGCGCGACGGGGATTTTGCGTTTGACATTCGCGGCGGCGATCCCCTGCCCCATTGTGCCGGCACCCAACACGCCCGCCTTGGAAATCTTGCGTGGCTCGGCACCAGCGGGGCCAGTCTGCTTCTTGTTGGCGTCTTGCAGGAAAAATACGTTGAGGAGCGCTCGATTCACGGGCGAGCCAAACAAATCGGCAAATCCTTCCGCTTCCATTTGGCACGCCGTTTCGAGATCGACCCCCGCCGCGCCGAGCATGACTTCCAGCGCCGCCACGGGGGCCGGGTACTGGCCCTTGGTTTGACCTTGGATGTAGGCATTGGCCGTGGCACCGAGAAACGCGAGCTCGGTATCGCTGATCATGATCGCCTTCGACCACTCTTGGCGATTCTGGAGATAGCGCTGCGATTGCTGTTCGCTGCGTGCCATTTGAATCGCGGCGTCGAGCAATTTTTCAGTGGGGACGGCCACGGCGAGTCCCATCGCCTCGGCTGCTGCGGCGTCGATGTTCTCGCCGCTGTTCACCAGCTCCACCGCATTCGAGAGTCCCACGATGCGCGGCGTGCGGGCCGTGCCGCCCCAACCGGGGAAGAGTCCCAACTTCACTTCGGGGAAACCAAAGCTCGCCGTCTCGCGGGCCATGATGCGGCGATCGCACCAGATGGCCAGCTCCGCCCCGCCGCCGATGCAGAGTCCGCCGATGGCCACGATGGTCACAAAGGGAAATTTTGACAGTCGACCAAACAATTCGTGCCCATGCCGCGAGATGGCGACCACTTTTTCCTTGGGCTCGTCGATGTCGGCGATGAACTCCCGCAAGTCGGCCCCAGCGATGAAATTGCTCGGCTTGCCGGATTGGATCACCAGCCCCGCCAAACCTTTGCGCGCTGCCACCTCATCGAGCAACTTGGCGAAATCGGCCAGCGTTTGACGCGACAGGATATTCACGCTTTTGTGCGGGTCGTTGATCGTAATGACCGCCACGTCGGCGTGGGGGAAATCGAGCGTGAGTATCGAGTCGGCCATGACAAGAGCTTTTGAGGGTGTGAGGCGAACGGTTCCTAGCCGTCGACGGCAGTCCACGGAGTAGGTATCGTGTCATTCTATGGAAACAAAGCCTGCCAGCCCAGACGCAGAGGAAAGTAGCCCTACGGGATCACCGTGGAAATTGCCGCTTTTACTTGGGCTGCTGCTGTTTGGTCTCATGCTGTGGAATCAAAAGGCGCTTAACAACGTGCGGGTCGCTCGTCAGTCGGCCCAGACCGAGTGGACACCTAGCATTCAACCAACTGGCGAGGTTGTGCGGCTGGAAATTGACTTTGGCAACGGAGCGAAACGGCAATTCGACGGCTTGCCCTGGCGGGCCGACATGACCGTTGGCGACGTGATGAACGCCGCCCGCGAGTTCCGTCCGGGGATCAGCTATGTGCAGGTCGGAGAGGGTGCGGGCGGATTTCTGACGGAATTGGAAGGGCTCAAGAATGAGGGGGCCAGCGGTCGAAATTGGCGCTATGAGGTTGCTGGCACTCCGGGAAGCATGAGCTTTTGCCTCCAAAAAGTCGGCTCCGGCGAGTTGGTGCGTTGGTGGTTTGCTGGGGAAGAAGATGGCCTGTAGAATAAGGCCGTACTTCAGCCGGTTTCAAAAACACCAGAGAGAACCGGACGCTAGCCACCCAGAGGGTACCCGGCGGCTGATTCATCAGCCGCAGGGCGATAGCCCTCGGTTTTAGAACCTTTAGGAAATCACCCATGACCAGTCGAGACACTCTCCGCGACCTCTGCGTCTTTTTCTTGTTGTTGGCGATTGGCGTCGTGGGTCGGTGGGTGCAGCCGGATTGGAATTTCACGCCGTTGATGGCCGTCACGGTGTTGGGGGGCTATTACTTCCGCTCGGTGTGGACCGCCGCGTTACTGCCGGTGGCAATTCTCACGATTTCCAACTTCGCCTTGGATGGTCACGACAACTTGGCCGTGCAAATGTCAGTGTACATGATGATGATTGTCCCCTTGGCGTTGGGACGTTGGACACGCGGCAGCGCCGGCTGGCGACTGGTTGGCCATGGCGCGCTGTGCGGCCTTGTTCCCGCGACGGCCTTTTTTGTCGTCACCAACTTCGTGCACTGGGCGGCTACCAGCATGTACGAGCACACCTGGGCCGGCCTCGCGAATTGCTACGCCGCCGCCGTGCCGTTCTACCGCACGATGCTCGCGGGCGATATTTTCTATCTGACGTTGCTCGCGGGATGTCTGGCGTTGGCGAACACAAAGACGCCGGAACTCGTTCGTGTGCGTGTGAAGAAATAGCCGGACCGCAACGCGGTCCGGGGGAGTTCCCGGCGAGCGTTGCTCTCCGGCTAAGAATTGAATATGCGGGCTCAGTTCTCAGCGAAAGCCTCGGCCTTTTTCGCCGGCTTGTCGGCGGCGACCGGTTTGCCCCAGCTTTGCATGAGGGTCTTGAGCGCCGCTTCGAGTTCGATCACTTTCTTGCTGACATCCACGTCGGTGGCATCCTTATCTTCCATGGTTTGCATGGCGGGATAGAACTCTTTCGCCAGAGCCTCCAGCCGCGCTTTGGGTTCGTCCGCCAAACCGGCCTTCAGGGAATTACCGCCGATGGCGATGTCGTAGAGTCGGGCAAACACCTGACGCCGCTCGAACTGTGGCCCCATGTCTTCCTCGCTCATCCCGCCACCGTATCCGCCGCGACCGCCCCCATATTCTCCGCCTCCGCCATAACCACCCCCGTAGCCACCTCGGCCCCCGCCAGGACCGGCCGATAAGTCGGCACCTTCCAATGCTTCGTCTTGGTAATCGCGGGCCAACTCGGCGGCTTCCGTAATGACGTCGAGCGTGAGTTGCGCGAGCGCGTCGGTCGTCGCGCCACCATCAATGTCGGCCCCCGCGGGATAGGTGATTTTCTTGAGCACGGCTGCCGTGCCGCAGCGGTCGTCGAGGCCGACCTTGTTGTCTGCGATCAACGCGGTGATCGCGGCCTGCACTGCCTTAGTCGGACCTTGCGCCGATTGATTCGCCAGGACTTGAGCCGCTGTGCGGCGCACCCAATCGTGGACATCGGATTCCACGTCTGCGGGCGTTGGGCTCGCCACCACTTTGAGCATGGCTGTGGTGGTACGCTCTTTGAGACCCGGATCGATCCCGAGGCGTGAATGGCGTTCCAGGCCGATCAACGCGCCGAGCTTGACCGACTCGGGGACCGGAATCTTGTTAAATTGTTCTTGCTCGACAAGCTCCAGCAATTCTTGAGTGGCCTTGCCGAGAGGAACCGCGGCCGCCGTCGCGGTCGCCAATTGTTGATCGAGATCACCGAGCATCAACACCGCATTATATCGCACCGCCGGATGAAAATTTCCCCGTGCCAACACGCGGGCGACGTTGAAGGTCATTTCGATGAGATATTGTTGCGATGCGGAATTGCCGGCCTGTGGAATCATTTGCTTGAACAGCCGCTCCCGCGAAGGAGCCAATTCCATCAAGGCGTCGTCGGTGAAGAGAGTCATCGTTGGAAAAAAGGATTTCTTCAAATAGCTTTCCACGTCCGCCTCGGCCGCTCCGAAACCGGCGGGGTTGCGAACCGCGGTGGCGAAGACGACCTTCAAACGATTGGCTTCGCGTTCATTGAGCTCGACTGGGATCGACTTATACCGCTGGGCATAAGCGACCGTGGAAAGACAACCGATCAGCAGCGCCAAACCCGCGCATGCCGCGGAGCGACGACAGACCACGACAAGATATCGCGACGCGAACATAGCCTCTGTTCCTTAAATGTTCCAGCCTCGAAGCAGCGTCGGCCCGACGGGCCGAACAAACGAACTAATCTATTCTAAGGTTGAAGTTGCCCACCGCAAAATCTGCCTGTGTCATCAGCAGCCGACGTGCGTTCACAACCCGTTATTGGAAAAGGTGTTACCTTGTTTCAGGATGCCCAGTCAGGCTATCCAGAATCGCTGGGCCATGTCAAGCTAACGGCGTCTTTTCCCCGAGGAATACGTTCCATGACGCTGCTCTACACCTCCCCGCGATTCTTGGAACACCACACCGGCCAGCATCCCGAATGTGCGGCGCGACTTGAGCACATTCTCGCGCGGCTCGACGAGGGGGGCCTGTCGGCACGCTGTACTCGGCCAGATTGGGAGCCCGCTAAGGATGCGCAACTTACTGAGGTTCATGAACGATCCATGGTTCGCGGTTTGGAACGGATGGCTGACACTGGTGGTGGGTATGCTGATCCCGATACGGTGGTCGGACGCGAATCGGTCGACGTGGCGAAACTTGCGGCGGGGGCCGTGTGCGATGCCGTGAGCCAAGTTCTCGCTGGCGCTGATCCGCGTGCGCTCTGCTTGGTGCGACCACCGGGGCATCACGCGCTGCGCGACACGGCGATGGGCTTTTGCTTGTTCAACAACATCGCCGTGGCCGCTCGGGCCGCGCTTGACCACGGCTTGCATCGTGTGTTGGTGATCGACTGGGATGTGCATCACGGCAACGGCACGCAAGCGATTTTTTACGATGAGCCGCGTGTCGGATTTTTCTCGGTCCATCGCTGGCCGTTCTATCCCGGCACCGGCACGGCCAGCGAGACCGGCACGGGCAAGGGGTTGGGCACCACGCGCAACTTGCCGGTGATCTTCGGCACGTCGCGCACGGAATACCAACAACTGGTGCTACGCGAGTTGGAAGATTTCGCCGCGAAGCTGAAACCCGAGTTGGTGCTGGTAAGCGCGGGTTTTGATGCGCACCACAGCGATCCCGTCGGCTCGTTGGGACTGGAGGTGGAAGATTTCGAGTGGCTCACGCAGGCGGCGGTCGATATCGCCAACACCCATGCGAAGGGCCGCTTGGTGAGCGCGCTCGAAGGGGGCTACAATCCACCAGTGCTCGCGGAGTGCGTGGCAACGCATCTCGAAGTGCTGTTAAATGCCAAGTAGCAACCCGAATCTCCTACGTTCCTCGATTTTTGCCCTTTGGCGGCGGGTTTTTACAGCGCCGAAATCCCCGGCTATAATGCGGCTGAGACAAACTCTCGCACCCGTGGCTGGCCCTCAAGGCGCGCGGGCTGAGCTTGTTAAGGAGCGTCCTTATGCGTTATCTGCTTGCGTGCCTGTTAGCTTGCCCTTTGATTCTACACCTTTCCGCTCCCGCCCGGGCTTACAATCTGTATGGACCCTACCCTTGGGGTGAGGACGACGAATACTATCAAAAGTGGGGCGATATCTTTTCCCCTGGCTCGCCCGGCGGAACAATCACCTGGAGCCTCATGCCCAATGGTACGGCTTTGGACGCAACGGCTCCTTCCTATATTCACGGCACCTCGGATTTAACGTCGGTGTTCAATGAGGTTGGTGGGCAAGCCGCCGCGGTGGCGATGATCCAGTCGGCGTTCGACAATTGGTCTTCGGTTGCCAACATCTATTTCGAATATGTGGGGATCGACGATGGCACGCCGTTCGCCGCGCCGAAAGCGCCGGGGCAAGTCCTTGGCGACATTCGCATCGGGGCGTTTGAGATTGACGGCTTCTCGGCGGGAGTCGGTTTCTCAGCCTACCCCCCTGGAAGCACGACGCTCGATGGCGACATGATCCTCAACAGCAGGTCCGACATCTCGTTCTATGTCGCGCCGGGCGCTGAGGGCCAACTCTACGATCTGTTCCCGCCGGGGGGCGGTCTCTACCGCAACGATTTTGAAGGACTCGTGGCTCACGAACTGGGCCACGCGCTGGCGCTGGCTCACTCAGACGTGCCTGCGGGGCTGATGTGCGGTTATATCGATCAAGTCAATTTCAATGGATCGCAATGCGCGTATTACGACCCCGACGGAGACGACAAGGCTCCCATCAATCGCATTCCCGATCCCGACGACATTGCCGGTATTCAGTTTCTCTATGGCCCGGCACTCCAAGCCGACTTTGACCACAACAACTATGTCGATTCCGCCGACCTCGCGCTGTGGCAGGCAGGCTACGGCATGGCGAGCGGCGCGACCTATCAAAATGGCGACGCCGACGGCGATGGCGCGGTCACGGGGCGCGACTTTTTGATTTGGCAACGCGAGTACGGCAGCGGCGAGATCGTGCCGCTGACTGCGATCGTGGCCGTTCCCGAACCAATGGCTGTGACGCTGGGTGTGTTGATGTTGGTGGCGTTCGTGGCATGTCGATCGCGCTAGCAGCCAATTTGCCCCCGCCGCTCCCCAAGGGTATGCTCAACTGAGGGCCAGTCGGGACGACGCATTTTCGGCGATTTCTCATTATTTTGCGTGACAACCGCTCAGTATTCCTGCCTACAAGCGAGGAAAAGGCTTCCGACCTACCCCCCTGCCCAACTGCTCTGCCATGACGAATAGTTCCGCCATCAATCCCGATCTCTTGTTGTCGCAAGCACTTGCGGGCTCGAGGGAGTGCTTTGGCCGGCTGCTGCACGTGTACCGCAACTACCTGAAGTTGCTGGTGATGGCTCAGTTGGAGAAGAAACTCCAGCGGCGGATCAGCGCTTCGGACGTGGTGCAGGAAACCTTTCTTGAGGCCAACCGCGATTTCGCCCAATTTCGGGGCCATTCGAGCGGCGAGTTCTGTGCCTGGTTGCGGCGGATTTTGGTCAACAATTTGCACCGGGTCGTGGAGCAGCATGTGCTGGCCGAGAAGCGGACCGTTCACCGCGAAGTGTCGCTCGAAGCGATGGCCACGTCGTTGGAGCACTCGACCACGCGGCTCGATGCGATTCTGCCCGATCCCGGTACGTCGCCGAGCATGAATTTCCAGAAGCACGAACAACAACTCGAACTGGCGAACGTGGTGGCGGAACTCCCGGCCGATTATCGAGAAGTGATCGTGCTGCGGCACATCGAGTCGCTCCCCTTTGAAGAGGTGGCTCGCCGGATGGAGCGTTCGACCGGCGCGGTGCGAATGTTGTGGCTGCGTGCGATTAGGCAACTGCGCGAGCAGATGGAAGTTTGAAGACCCTCCCCTAGCCCCTCCCGGAGTACCGGGAGGGGGATTTATGTATGATGATTAGCGAATCCACCAAATCGTTCTCAACGACTTCCGCGACCGACCGCGAGTTGGCCGAGGTGCTGGATCGTTATCTGTTGTCGCTGGAAGAGAATGCGCCGCTCGATATTGAAACATTAATCGCCGAAACTCCCCATTTGGCCGCTGACATTCGCGCTTTCGTGGCCAGTGTGGACATGCTGCACGGCGCCACGCGCGGTCTCAATGCGGCCAATGAAGTCGATACAACTCCAGGCAAAGTTGATCGCCCCCCACTCCAGCGACCCGCCGAGAAGCGTTTGGGTGATTTTGAAATTGGCCCCGAGATTGGGCGTGGCGGCATGGGGGTGGTTTACGAAGCGACACAGATTTCGCTACAGCGCAAGGTCGCGCTCAAGGTGCTTCCCTTCGCGGCGATGTGGGATCATAAGCAGATCGCCCGCTTCCAGAACGAAGCCCAGGCGGCGGCGCAGTTGCATCATCCACATATCGTGCCGGTGTTTGCGGTGGGGCAAGAACGGGGCGTCCATTTCTATGCGATGCAGTTGATTCAAGGCCGGTCGCTGGATCAGATTCTGGGGGAACTTCGCCGCGAAACCGCAAGCGGCGCATCGGCTGCCGAACAAGCCGCGATCTCAACGCAAGCTGTTGACTCGACGTTACACACGGAGTTGTCGTCGGAACACGCGGCGGGGCAATCGCGGTATTGCCGGGCGATCGCCGGTTTGGGAATTCAAGCCGCGCACGCACTGCACTATGCCCACGAGTGCGGTGTGGTGCATCGCGACGTGAAGCCGTCGAATCTGTTGGTCGATCAGCGCAACAAACTGTGGATCACCGACTTCGGTTTGGCCCGCGTGCAAGACAGTCCGGGCGTGACCGTCACGGGTGACATGCTGGGAACCTTGCGCTACATGAGCCCCGAGCAGGCGACCGGCAAGCAAGCCTTGGTTGATCCGCGAACCGACATTTATTCCTTGGGAGCCTCGCTCTACGAACTGTTGACGCTGCGGCCAGCCTTCCCTGGTGAAGATCGGCAAGCCGTTTTGCAGGCGATTGCCAACCACGAGCCGATTCCGCCGCGAACCATCGATCCGGCAATTCCCGTCGATTTGGAAACCATCGTGCTGCAAGCGATGGCCAAGTTGCGCGACGAACGCTACGCGACCGCCGAGCAATTGGCCGACGATCTCAACCGTTTTCTCGATGGGAAGCCGACGCTTGCCCGGCGACCCACCGTGGCGGATCGCGCGGCGAAATGGGTTCGCCGCCACCGGCTGGTCGCTTCGTTGGCGGCCCTGTTCTTGTTGATTCTTACGGCCGTTTCGACCATCGGGGCGTTGCTGCTTTCGCGCGAACATGATCGCAAGCAAGCGGCGCTCGCCACGGCCGAGGAAAACTGGCAGCAAGCGCGTCAAGTCGTGGACCGCTTTGGCACGCAGTTCGCGCAGCAATTGGCGCGACTCCCGGGTAGCGAACCGCTCCGACACGCGGTACTCACGGACACGCTTACCTACTATCAGGAGTTCATCAAGCGGGCGGCCACGGACCCGAGCTTGAAACAGGATTTGGCCACAACTCAGTTGCAAGCGGGCACGATTGCCAGCCAACTGGGCGATTCCAGCGCGGCGGAGCAGTCGTTTCGAGCGGCGGCCGAGTTGTTCGGTGAACTTGCGAGCGGTGCGGACAAACCTGGCGAGTTCCAGCAGCAACAGGCCACCTCGCTCAACAACTTGGCGTTATTATTCGCCGCGCAAGGGAAGCTCACCGAGGCCCGCGAGCAATATACCCGGGCGATTCAGTTGCAATCTGTGGTGGTAGCCGCTGATGCCGAACTCGCTTCCGCCAAGCGGTTGTTGGCGGAGATGTTCACCAACCGTGGGCTGTTGGAACGCCAAAGTGGCGAGCTCGCTGCCGCACGCCAATCGCTCAGTCGGGCGATTGTTCTCTTGGAGACAATCGTCACCGGCAAGCCTGCTGACCGCGCGACGCGGCAGGCGCTGGCCATGGCCTTCAATAATCGCAGCTTTATGGAGCAAGAACACGATTGGGCTGCGGCGGAAAACTCCTGCCGCGCTGCTGTTGAATTACTCACGCGGATCGTGGCAGATTCGCCAACCGATGAGTCGGCCACGGCTCGCGGCGATTTGGCTCTGAGTTACAACAACCTTGCGGCGATCTTGGGCCATCGCTCGCAAGACGCTGACGCGATTGCCGCTTTTCGCCGCGCGGTGGAGCTGCAAGAGCAACTCGTACGGCAAGCACCCGGCGTGTTGCAATACCGGAGCGACTTGGCGATCACCTGGAATAACTTGGCCCAAGCTCTCGCGCGTGAAGATAACAACTCGGAAGCAGAAAACGCTTACCAGCGCGCTGAAGAGTTGTTCGCGGAGTTGGTTGCCGACTTCCCGCGAGATATTCGCTATCGCAGTTCCCTCGCCGGGGTGCTCAATAACCGAGGCATGGCGAGCGAATTGGCGGGCGATTTCAAGAGTGCCCTCACGGCTTATCAGAAGGCTATCGAACATCAACGCATTGCCGTCGAGCAGGCACCGCAACAAACGCAATATCGCGAGTTCCTCAGCAAGCACTATTTCAACTGTGCGCGTACCCTGCGGACCATGAATCACCCCGCGGCGGCTGCCGAGCTTGCCCTGGAGCGTCGTGAATTGTGGGGTGAAAACGGCGAACAGCTTGTGCAAGTCGCCTTGGAGCTGGCCGCTATCGCCGAGAGCATCGGCGAGAAATCTGATCCCGCGCGCGAGCAAGTGCTCGATGATGCCGTCGCGACGTTGCAACAGGCCGAGTTGACCGGTTATGCTGTGAATGCCCAGCAAATCCCCAAGCTCTTGCGAACCCGCTACGAAGTCACCACCAAAATTGCCGCCGAGGTGCAACCATGAAACAACCGCTGAAAAGTCGTGTGCTGAATCATCGCGCCTTAAGGTTTGAGCGGATGGAAGATCGGCTCGCGCTCTCGGCGACGATGGGTGGAGACTACACACTAAACATCGATTATCTCAACGCGGAGCAAGGTGGGTTCATCGTCTTCGACGGCCCGATTTTGGCGAGTGGCAGCGCGACATTTTCAGATGCGAATGTTGATGTGATTTTCTCCAGCTCTCCCCGGGCCCAGGAATATTTTCTAAATTTGCTCAACGGCCATGGCCAAGCCGATTTAAGTGCCGCGGACACTGACCAGATCGCCCCGATTCCCCAGCCCAACAATCAGGGCAAACTCGGTGGCACCATCGAACTGACCAACATTTTCCTGCCGAGGACGTTGCAAAACTCGACAAGGGCTGAACGGCAAGTCGTGCAGTCCCAGAACACGACAGAAGCCTCTCAGTTGTCCGTGCTCGATTCTCAAGCAAAAGAACCCTCGTTTTCGCGCGGTCGAGACATGTATTTTGAAGTCGCGTCGTTGTCGGCGAAACCCCAACCGCGTGGGCACGGTGCGGCGCAGGTTTCGCAAGGCGAGCTGGTTCCCCTCAACCGCGAAGTCTCGGCAGGCGTTGCGAAGTCGATTTTGCCGGCCGCCGAAATTCGTGACGGCGAGGTGAAGCACGATTCCGCGCCCGCTGTGCCACCGACGGCACCCCTTCCCAAAGCCGATGCCGTCCCGACGTCGCCCCCCGTGAAAGACGACTCGTTACGCGCCGCTGAGAAAGCAGCCAACGATCCCGCCACGAAGAGTGCCCAGCAAGAAAAACCGACCGCCACGGCCGACGAACTTTCCGCCGCAAACGCGCGCGATGCGGCGTTTGCCGAATTCTGGACCGACGAATTCATGGCCGAGGAAGTGGCGATTACATTGCGGTCCAACGAAGGGGGCCAGCACTACGCCGCTTGGCCCACATTGGCCGTTCTCGTTGGTGGCGGTATCATCGCGCGGCAGCGGCGCAGTTCGCGGATCCATGCTAGCCAATTGCAACCGCCGCGACGGACTGTTGCCTGAGCTGCAACTCGCTCGCGTCGGGTTCTTGGCATTTTATGCCGTATTCCAAATAACCCGCGGCTTGCGGCTCACATGAGTTACCTTGGAGCGCGGCAGATTCCCTGCCAGAAATTAAGCGCGTGACAAACGCCTGCCTGGTCGGCCTTTTGGAGTACTGGCAGCTCGGCAGCCAGGTTTTCACCGGCCAGGAATCTTTTCTCATGAAATCTTCACGACAGTCCAACTCGCACTGCTTCGCCCTCCATCTGGAGCGGTTGGAAGAGCGGTGTGTCATGAATGGCGATCCCGCGCCGATTGAGGCGGTGATTGAAACCCCATTCGAGCAAGTTGCCCAATTAACGATTGCCGACGACGCAATTTTACATCTGGATTGGCTGGAAGAATCCTTGCCCCCTGGTGAGCCATTGTTTGAAAGCGTGGACCAACTTCCCGCTTGGTTGCTTGCCAAAATCAATACTCGCTATGGTGATTTGTTCGGCAGCACGCGCGAGTTCCAATACTACGACTATAGCTGGTTTAACCGCTTGCCTTTCCGCGATGGTGAGATGGTTTTTTTCACACAGAATGATTCCGTCGGATCGACGGCGAATGTGCAGGTTGAAGGTGTCGACGAGGCCGATCTCATCGAAACCGATGGCGAGTTTATTTACATGATTTCAGGCCAAGAACTGATCATCGTCGATGCCCGCGATGCAGAGAATCTGAACGTCAGCGCTAGAGTCGAACTCGCTGAACGTCCCACAGGCATGTATCTGAGCGGGAATCGTCTCACTCTGGTAAGCCCCAGCAACATAGTTCCTAGCTTTGTGCCTTTCAACGGCTTTATCTCAATCGACATTTCGTATGGAAACTACTTCCAAGACAATAAAACTGCCGTGACGGTACTCGATATCAGTGATCGCGAGACACCTGCTCAAGTGCAGCGCACGGTACTCGATGGCCGGATGGTTTCGTCGCGAATGGTCGATGGCCAGTTACGCTTAGTTTTACAGCAGCAAAATCCTAATCTTGCCGATCACTTGCCACACATCAACTTTGATTCCACATACGACGAAACCACTCATCGTTACACTTACACATACGAATCACGCGAGACGTATCTCTCGCGCGTGCAGCAAGTACTGACCAAGTCTCTACTGCCCGTTTACACGACGTTTTCCGCGTCAGGTGAAGTCCAAAGTGAGCAGGAATTGTTGTCTCACGCCGAGATTTTGGAGCCTGGCGATCATCGACGAAGCAGCGCCACCACCCTTGTTACTTTCGACACGCTGGGGAATACAGCCGGGCCTGCCGATATGACGACTCTTTACTCGGCAATCCCTGCCGTGGTCTATGCGACCGAGGAAAGTCTGTATTTGTTTGGTCGAGAAAGCTCTGATTGGGATTACACGGACGAGACGACCATCTGGAAATTCGATTTTGACGCTGACGACCATTCCATTGAGCTTGCCGCCAAGGGGACGGTCGCGGGCCAGTTGCTCAACCAATTTGCCGCCGACGAACACGATGGCTACCTCCGCGTGGTCACCACGGTCGGTTGGGGATCAGCGGGGCAAAATCTCTCGGTGCTTGAACAGGTGGGCGACGAACTGAATATCGTGGGGAGTGTCACGGGCCTTGCCCCGGGCGAAAATTTGTATTCCGTACGATTTGCTGGAGACCGTGCCTACGCGGTGACGTTTCGACGCGTTGATCCGCTTTTTGCGATTGATCTCAGCGATCCGACAGCTCCCGAGGTGAAGGGCGAGCTCAAAATCCCGGGTTTCAGCGATTACCTCCAGTTGATCGATGACAATCATCTCATCGGCATCGGTCGGAACGCGGATGAATCGAACGGATTGTTCGGTGAAATGCAAATTTCGATTTTCGATGTCACTGATCTCGACGATCCCCAACTTGCACACCGTTACTCGTTTGCTGGGGACCGCGAAACAAGCACCATCGTGACGGGCAATCAATGGACCCTGGGCGACGGCGATCACCTCGCTTTTAGTTATTTTGCCGACGAGCAGGTCATAGCGCTGCCGATCACTGGTTCCGAGCAGGTCGAGGGATTACAAGTCCTCCGCATCGACACAACAACCGGCTTCGAATCGCTGGCCTTAATCAAGCATGATTCGCCGATACTCCGCTCTCTGCAGTTAGGAGATCATTTCGTGGTTGTTTCCGCAGGCAAGTTAACGATCCATGATTTTGATGATCCCGCCCAAGAATTGGATGCGCTCGACTTGGCCATGAGTTCCATAACCCAAATGATGGAGTTCTCCACATTTGCGGTTCAAGCGGATGATTTGCTTGCTGAGATGCCTTCGTTGAGTGGTTTTTTGTTAGCGAAGGGGGAAAATACAGCAGATGAAGTCATCATCAACAACGACTGGATAGATCACCTCGTCCATCAAGGTGCCCAGGCATCGCCTCTTGATCGAGTGTTCGCTAGAAGTTCGATGATCCTAGAAAACGAGTTCTCGCCTTCGACCGCGAAATCGAACTTTCCTCAAAGTACATCCCCTGAACTCGATTTTGAGCTTGCCTGGGGCATGACCGCACTGCTTGAATAGCCGTCGTGCATCCGCCTATTTACGGCTCAAAGTCCCACTCTTCGTTACAACACCACCAACTGGTCGGTCTCGTGGTGTTGGCAAGTCTTGCCGAGCGCTCCTTTCGCGGGGTCTTCACGTTACAATGGGGCAAGACGCGCGATTTGTGGCGAGTGGACACTTTTCCTCGGAGGCTTTGTCGATGACCTTACGTGCCAACATTAGTCGCAACTATCTGATGCGACTTGGACTGGTGGGCCTCTTTTGTTTCGCAGGGGGCTTGTACTTTCTTTATGATGGGATGATTGGATATCCCAACCAAGTCATTCGCGCGCAGAAATTCAAGGAATTCACTGAAAAGCATGCCGATCTGGATGAGCTTGATCGCCTCAAAAAGTGGAACGAAGAAGAAGCTACACCGAAGGGTTGGCCGACGGGTAATCCGGGCGAGCCGTTCAAGGAATACGATATCAACGAACAGTTTTATTACGCAGGCGCTGGAATGTTGATTGGGTTAGGGTTTCTCTCTCGATTTGTTTATATGCTCGGCCGCTGGGTGGAATGCGACGACACGAGCTTGCGCGACAAGGCAGGCCGCGAAACCACTTACGCCAACATCACCGAGCTTAATAAGAAAAAGTGGCAATCCAAGGGCATCGCGTTCGTCGCCTACAAAAAGAATGGTGGCACGGACCGTATTCGGCTCGATGATTTTTACTTTGATCGCGTCGCCACCCGGCAGATTTTGCGCAACGTCGAGGCGAACATCGATCCGGCGCTGATTACCAACGGTAAGCCAGAACCGCCTGAGCAGGTGGCTGAAGCAGCGGAGGAATAGTCGCTTCCTGCTAGCCGTGGCCTACCGGCCGCGGCTATGAGCAGTTCACAAGCGTGGGGGCGTTTGAAATTGCTCTGCTCTGCGTCGCGGTTACAATAGATGGTTGGTGTCTGCACTTTATTTCTTTCGCGGCGTCTGTTCCAACGAAGCGAAATCTGATGCAACGATCGCGGATCGGCCCTTTTGCCTTGGAAGAATCCCTCGACCACGAGGGAGTCGGCAACGTGCTGCGCGGATTGCATTTGGAACGCAAGCTATCGATGGCCGTCAAGCTCTTGCCGCTCGGCTTGGTGAACCGCCCCATGGCGGGGAACGCGTTTTCTTCTGACGTGAAACGGCTGCAGCGGCTCGTGCATCCCAACATCGTCCGCTGCATGGGGGGAGCGATTGAAGCGGGGCAACCCTATATCGCGATGGAATTGGTGAGCGGCGAATCGCTCCGCGATCTATTGGATCGTCGGGGCAAGTTGCCTTGGGAGTTGGCCACCGAAATTGTCGATGGTATTTGTCTCGCACTCAAGCATGCGCATCAGCTCGGTTACGTGCATCAGCGGCTCACCCCCGCGCGGATCATGCTCCCGCAAAGCGGCGGGGTGAAGATTTGTGGCTTTGACTGTGCGTGGGCCGACAAGGATGAGGTGCTCGGTTTGCGCGTGCCGATGTCGGTGGCGAATTATCTCGCCCCCGAGGAATTTCGTGGCAAGCAGTCAGCCGCGCAGCCGCCCGCCGATTTATTTAGCGTCGGCGTGATTCTCTACGAATGTTTGTCGGGGGAATTGCCGTGGAAAGCCAATTCGCCCGCCGAGTTGGTACAGGCGCGTCGCAACGGCGATGCCCCCCGCGTGTCGACCCAGGAACTCGATTGCCCCGTGTGGCTCGACCTGCTCACCGCCAAGCTGCTGGCTGTGAAACGGGCCGAGCGGCTCTCCTCGGCGGACGAAGCGCATCGCGCGATCGTCACCGCCAAGGATAAAGTGGCCTCGGGTATGAGCGCCACCCAGCAAGTTCTGTCAGGCCGCAAGGGGATGTTCCAGGTTGCCGCCGAGCGCAGTGACATCATGCGCTTGAAAAAGCACATGCAGCCCACCGAGCGCGACAAAAGTCCGTTTTACGAGCGGGTGTGGTTTCTGGCCGTCTGTTTATTGCTCTTGGTGGCGGGCGGAATCTGGTCGCTCCAACCGCCGAGTGAAGCCGCGCTCATCGCACAGCTCGAACCGCTCATGGAATCCGAGGATGTTGTGGATTGGAGAAAGGCCGAGGATTTGATCGGCGTGCTACAAGAGAACTATCCCGAGACCGACTTCGCTGATGAAGTTCAACAGTTTCAAGAAAAGTACCTGATGTACCGGGCCGAGACACGAGCGCGGGTGAATAAGCAACACGGCGATCTTCCCGACACCGAGGCCGAGCGATTGTACGCGGAAGCTTGGGAGCTCGACACAATGGGGGACCGTTTCACGGCTTGGCAAAAATATGAAGCGCTCAACGGCTTGTTTGAAAAGAGCGACGATGAGTTTGATCGAGCTTACGCCGGCTTGGCCCGTCGGCGGATTGAAAATTTCAAGGGCGATCCGGGCACGAGCGAGAGTCAGTCGGAGTTCGTGCAAGGGCGACTCAAGGAGGCCAAAAAACTGGAAGCTGCGGGGCAATTAATGCAGGCCCGGCGCGTCTTGGAGAGCGTGATCGAATCTTATGAAGACAATCGCGAATTGCAGCCGCTCGTGGATCAAGCGCGGTCGCAGATTCAAAGCCTGCTGGGCAAGAATTAGGGTGCCCCGTCGGGTTGCCCACCACGTAGGAAGGTTTGCCCAACCGCTGCGATTGCCGCGAAATGCGGAATTCTGGCCCTGAAAAGGGCTTTCCACGGCGTTGTCGCACTCGTTTTGGCCGGGTATAATCGCCAATTCGCTATTTTGCCAACTCACTCTTAACGATACACGGCAATGGACCGTTTTTGGGACGTCAGCCTATGCGATTTTGGCTACTGGATCGGATTCTCTCGTACGAGGCCGATACCCAATTGACGGCAGTAAAGAATGTTTCGCTCTCCGAAGAGTATCTGGCCGATCACTTTCCCGAGTTCCCGGTGCTGCCCGGCGTGTTCATGCTGGAGGCGGCGACTCAGGCGGGGGCGTGGCTGATTCGGCTGAGCGAGAACTACGCACACAGCATTATCGTGCTCCACGAAGCCCGCGCGGTGAAATACGCGGACTTCGTCGCGCCCGGTCACACGCTGACCATCCGCGTCGAGCAAACGAAAAAAGACGACCGCTACATCTACTTCCGTTTCGAGGGGACCGTCGAAGGCCGGGTCTCGGTCAGTGGCCGTCTGGTGCTCGAACGCTTGAACATCAGCGACACCGATCCCCACAAGGGAGACATCGACGCGCGGATGATTGAATATCAACGAGGCACCGAAAAGCTTCTGACCCGGGGGATTGAAACCCCCTTGGCCAGTCCTTAAACCAACGTACTTGAACCAAGAGTCGACTCGCGGCCGACAATCGCTGGCCACGACTCGGCGACATCCATCATTTTCACCGGAGGTTTGTAAAACCATGCCCAGCAAAGAAGAAATCTTTGACAAAGTGCGCGAAGCCCTGGTCGATGCCCTCGGGGTCGACGACGACGAAGTCACGCCGACGGCCACGCTCCAAGGCGATCTCGATGCCGAGTCGATTGACTTTTTGGATATCGTGTTCCGCCTGGAAAAGGCGTTTGACATCAAAATCGAACGCGGCGAGCTGTTCCCCGAGGACATTCTCACAAGCACCGACTTCGTGCAAGACGGCAAGGTGAGCCCGGCTGGCATTGCCAAACTGAAAGAGCGGATGCCGTTTGCCGATTTGTCGAAATTCGAGGCGAATCCGCTGGTGCAGAATCTTGCGCAGCAGCTTACCGTGCAGGATATGTGCAACTTCGTCGCTTACAAGTTGGAAAAGAAGTAAGCAGGGAAATGACCAATGACCGAATGACCAAATTACGGATGAGTGATAGAAGACCTTGAGTCATAAATCGATATTTGTCTTTCATTGGTCATTAGGTAATTCGACATTGGTCATTGCGAACTGACTTTGATCTCGTAACAAGATAAGAACTTTGGTGCTCCCATGCGTTGGTTTTGGATCGACCGTTTCACCGAATTCGTCTGCGACTCCCACGCCGTGGCCGTGAAGGGTGTCTCGTTGGCCGAACCGCACATGCACGACCATTTCGTTGGTTATCCGATCATGCCCAATTCGCTTGTGACCGAGGGGATCGCCCAAGCTGGCGGGCTGTTGGTGAGCGAACATTATGGGTTTGCGGAGTTGGTTGTGCTCGCGAAATTGGCGACCGTGAAGTTCCATTCGATTGTCCGCAACGGCGAGACGCTCACCTATCGCGTGAAGGTCGATACCCTGCGCCGCGATGGGGCCGCGATTTCCGCCACGGCTCATGTGGGCGACCGCTTGCACGCCGAGGCGCAATTGTTTTTTGCCCGTCTGGGAGAGGCGCACGAAGAATTGGCCAACGCCATGTTTCGCCCAAGGGATCTACGGCATTGGCTCGAATTGGTGGGCGTGTTTGAAGTGGGGGTGAAGGCCGACGGCACACGGATGGTTGAGTCGGACTACCCGCTCGTAGAGCTACCGACCACCGCTGAGTGAATTGCAGCGCATTTTTTAGTTGGAGTAGGGAACCATGCGTCGTCGCGTCGTGATTACAGGTATTGGTTGCGTTACCCCGTCGGGGACCACGGTTCCCGAGTTGTGGAAGAATCTACTCGCCGGGAAAAGCGGCGTGGGTCGAACAACGATATTCGACGCCACCAACTTTCCGACCAAGATTTCCGCGGAAGTGAAGAATTGGTCCGTGGCCGACGCGGGCCTGGATGCCGCCGAATGGGCCGACCGCAGCCGCCACACCTGCTTCGCGGCGGGGGCGGCCCAACAAGCGGTCGGCGAGTCGGGTGTGTTGGGCACGGTCGATCCCACGCGGTTCGGCGTGTATCTCGGTGCCGGGGAAGGAAGCCAGGACTTCTTCAATTTTTCCCAGATGATGTCCGCCGCCGTGGCGAGCGGCGTGCTCGACATGAAGGCGTTCGTCGAGTCGGGACTCAAAATTCTCGATCCCAAGGCCGAGCTTGAGCAGGAACCGAACATGCCGGTCGGTTACTTGGCCGGAATGTTCGATGCCCAGGGGCCCAACGTGAACTGCCTGACCGCCTGTGCCGCGAGTAGCCAAGCCGTGGGCGAGGCGACCGAAATCATCCGCCGCGGCGAGGCCGACGTGATGCTCTCCGGCGGGGCCCACAGCATGATCCACCCCTTCGGCGTGACGGGCTTTAATTTGCTCACCGCCCTGAGCGAACGCAACGATGAGCCAGAGCGTGCTTCCCGTCCGTTCGACAAGGGCCGCGATGGCTTTGTGCTCGGCGAAGGGGCGGCGATGCTCGTGCTCGAAGAATACGAACACGCCCGCCAGCGCGGCGCGCAGATTTACGGGGAGTTGCTGGGTTACGGCACCACCGCCGATGCCTTCCGCATTACCGATACCCATCCCGAAGGTCGCGGGGCGATCAGTTGCCTGAAGATGGCCTTGTCCGACGCCGGGAAGAATGCCACGGACGTGCATTACATCAACGCCCACGGCACGAGTACGGCGGTCAACGACCGCGTGGAATCGCTCTCGATTCGCAACGTGTTCGGCACGCACGCCGATAATGTGCCGGTTTCGAGTACCAAGAGCATGACCGGCCATTTGATCGCCGCCGCCGGCGCGACGGAGCTTATCATCTGTTTGATGGCGATGCAGGATAATGTGCTGCCGCCCACGATCAACTACGAAACTCCCGATCCCGAGTGCGATCTCGATTACATCCCCAACGTCGCCCGCGAAGCGAAATGCGACGTGACGGTCTCCAACAGCTTCGGCTTCGGCGGTCAGAACGTGACGCTCGTGGCGGGGGCGGTTTAAGGGCTGGACCTCTTTGAGTGAGGAGGCTTGCTCATTATGCAAGCTTATCGAGACACCTGCTCAATCGCCTTGTTTGCCTGCTGCGTCAGTCTGCTCTGGTTTGCCTCTTGTGCTGACTCATCGGACCCCGCCTCACTTCCCAAAGTTTTGTTCGATGACCCGCTTCCTCAGGGGGCCATTGCACGATTAGGAACGACGCGGCTTCGTTGTGACGAACCGATCAACAGTGTTGCAGTAGATCCGCATGCTCAATTCATCGTGACGGCGAGTGCTTATGGTCGTCAGCCTGCAGCCATTCAAGTGTGGGATGCAAAGACGGGCAAAGAGCGATCGAAAATCCCGTCAGATGACTCTTGGGTGGCTGTTTCCTCGGATGGTGCCACATTGGCCACTACGGGGAAATACAATGATTTTGGCATTCGTCTGTGGGATATTGAAACCAAGTCACTGATCCGCGAGATCAATCTTGGTGACATCAAAGCACGAACCGGCTATACGGGGCTATCCGCAGAAGGGTTGCGCTCGGTGGCCTTTTCTCCTAATGGGAAGTTGCTTGCCGTTGCGAGCTGGGTCGAACGCCAGCAAGGAAAGCCGATGTACGCAAGCTTTGTGGGATTGCACTTGATTGACCTGGAGACAGGCAAAGAACTCAGACATTTTTCATTCGACGACTACTTGAGTCACTGGCCGCTTCGCTTTCGATTTGCACCAGATGGTAAATCGATTGCCGTGATTGGCGGGAAAGCCAACAAAGTGCATATCATTGCTACCGAAAGCATGCAAGTTGAACGAATATTGGGGGAGGACGCGCAATACGCAACTCTCTCAGCCGACGGAAGATATTATGCAATTGCCGATCACAAACAGACCCAAGTGTTTGACTGTAGGGATTGGAAGCAGATTCAGTCGATTCCTGCCCTCCCTTATGCAAATTATAGTGCCGGAGTCCTTGCACTTTCACCTGAGGGTAAGTTGATTGCAAGAACAGGAGAGTACAGCGATTCTTTTGCGAGGATATGGGATACGAATTCTGGCAAGATAGTCCGCGAGATGTTCAATTATTATCCAGCCGGTGCCGCATCTTTGGAATTTACCAACAATGGTAGTCACCTCGTGTGTGGTGGCGAAAAGCTTGTCCGCATCTGGGATGTCCCTGAAGGGACTGAGGGTGTGCTTGGTAATACCTTTCGTGGCAAATTGCATAGCATGGCCTATTCGCCAGATGGGAAATTGCTTGCTCTCTGCGGTGAAGATCCTGGAATCCGAATACACGATGCCTCCACACGCAAACTGTTGTATTGGATCGGCCGCGATGAGTTTGTACGCCGTGTGGCATTTTCACCAGATAGTCAACTCTTAACCTCAGTGGCACACTCCTTGCGGTTGTGGAAAGCAGCTACGGGTCAGAAGATTTGGTCGCGTGGCCCCAAGAAGCGGATTTCCAAAGACTTCCAAAAATCACCTGCTTCAGTGATATTTTTGCCAGCAGGCGACCGTATCATCACTGGAAGTTATGATGGCAATCTACGAGTCTGGGACACCGAGACAGGTGCGCATCTCAAACAGCATAAGCTGGGCCCAACAGGAGAAGGCCAATTACAGATATATGGCTTGGCGATAATTCCGAGATCGAATTTGCTAGCCACTTCGGGAGGCATTGTTCGCCTTTTGGATTTAGAAATTGAGAGCGTAGCTTCAACATTTCCGGGCAAAACTTATAACCAAGACGCGGGTACACCGCTGGTCGTGACAAGCGATGGCTCGACACTTGCATACGAAGCATATTTGAAAAGCGCAGGTAGCAATGACAAACAGGGAGTTGTGCTGAAACAAGTGAATTCTGCCGAACCCGCTCAGTTACTCCTTGCCGAGAACGACGCGAACTATGGCCCCGAACATTTCTCGGTATCATTTTCTCCCGATGGTCAGCTCTTGGCGACGGGGAGCAACGACAAGACGGTGCGACTTTGGAGTGTTGCAACAAGAAAAGAGATCGCTACGTTGTCTGGTCATTCGGACTTAGTTTCTGCTGTGGCATTCTCACCAAATGGCAAAGAGTTGGCTTCGGCTAGCTGGGATGGCACGGTGTTGTTCTGGGACGTAAGTAAAGTTGACGAAAATGAAATGGATTGAGCCAAGTTATATGCGCCGCATCCACTTCCCCGTCACCGATTCCACCAACACCGCTGCCCGGCAACTTGCTGCGGAGCATCCGGGTGAATGTCTGTTGGTTACCGCTGCCACACAAGCGGCGGGGCGTGGGCGGCAGGGCCGCATTTGGCAGAGTCCCTTGGGTGGGGCGTGGCTGAGCATCGCTTGGCCGACACGGCAACCTCCGCAGGCTTATGCGCCGGTATCGCTTGTGGCGGCGATTGCCGTGCGGCGGGCGCTGCTGGGCGTTGTCTACGGCGAGCGACTAAAAATCAAATGGCCCAACGATGTTTTGATCGACGACCGCAAAGTGGTCGGCATCCTTTGCGAACAATGGCCCAGCGAAAACGGCAATCCCGGTGTGCTTGTGATTGGCATCGGCGTGAATGTCGATTTCGATCTCGCGCTGTTGCCCCCTGACCTGCGGCACCCGCCCACCACACTCAGCCAAGCCATTGGCCGCGCGGTGCCAGTGGACGCCGTGATAGATGCCGTCGCCGAGCAAGTGGCCACTGCTCTCGAAGAGTTTGAAGCCACTGGCTTAAATGCCGAGTTGGTGGCGGAGCTGCGCGGGTGCTTGGCCTATGTGGGAACCGAGCGCAGTTGGCAAACGCCACGCGGGGAAATCACTGGCCGAGTGCTCGGCATTGACGACGCGGGGCGATTGCTGCTGGAAGTTGACGGTCAAACTCAGGCTCACGATATCGGTGAGTTCGCGCCTATTCGAGCGTGATTAACAGGTCGCCCGCTTCGACTTGCGTACCGGTCGACGCATGCACGGTCGCCACTTTGCCCGCCGCTTCGGCGGCGATGGTGGTTTCCATTTTCATCGCTTCAAGCGTCATCAGTTTTTGACCTTGCGCGACGGCGTCACCCGCCTGGACCGCCACCAGCACCACCATGCCCGGCATGCTCGAACCGATCTGCTTGGGGTTCTGCGGGTCGGCTTTCACCGCTTTGACGATATCCGATTCCAGCGAGTGATCTTGAACCGTCACCTCGCGGGGCTGGCCGTTGAGTTCGAAGAACACCGTGCGGGTGCCGTCGGCATGGGGATCGCCGGTGGCGAGGAACTTAATGATCAGCGTCTTGCCGGCCTCGATGTCGACCGCGATTTCCTCGCCCGCTTCCATGCCATGCAGAAACACATGCGTTGGCAACATGCTGGTGTCGGCGTAGAGGTTTTGATGCTGAGCGAATTGCTCGAATACCTGCGGGTACATCAAATACGACACCACGTCTTGCTGCGTGGGCGTGCCGTCGATCATCTTGGCGACTTTTTCGGTCGAAGCGGCCAGATTAGCCGGCGGAATACTCTCGCCGGGCCGACCTTCAAGCGGTTTTTCGCTCCGTAAGATGCGATCCCGCACGACGGTCGGAAATCCCCCCGCGACCTGCCCCATGCGGCCACTCAACAGATCAAGCACCGAGCGGGGGAACGCAAGTTCGCGATCACTCTTCATCAGGGCGTCGCAAGTGAGATCGTTCGCCACGAGGAACAGCGCCATGTCGCCGACGGCTTTTGACGTGGGGGTCACCTTGACGATGTCGCCGAAGAGTTGATTCACGTCGGCGTAGATGCGACAAATTTCTGGCCAGCGGTTGGCCAGCCCGAGTGCTTGGGCCTGTTGAAACAGATTCGTGTACTGTCCGCCGGGCATTTCGTGCTGATAAAGATCGGCCCCCGCGGCGAGCACGGGGCTTTCAAACGCCGTGTAAAACTCACGGGTTTCCCGCCAGTATTCGGAGATTTCATCGAGCGCGGCAGCATTGAGCGATGACGCCCGGGGCGTGAACGCCAAGCCTTCGACCATTGTGTTGAGATTCGGCTGCGACGTGCCGCCCGACATCGCGGCAATCGCGCCGTCGGCAATGTCGAGCCCCGCTTCAGCAGCGTTGAGAATCGCCGCGGCCTGCACACCACCCGTGTCGTGCGTGTGAAAGTGAATCGGAATGCCAATCTCGTCGCGGAGCGCTTTGACAAGCACACTCGCCGCGTGAGGCTTGCACAACCCGGCCATGTCCTTGATCGCCAAGATGTGAGCCCCCATCTTTTCGAGTTCCTTGGCGAGATCCACGTAGTACTTTAGGTTGTACTTCGACCGCTTCGGATTTAGAATATCGCCCGAATAGCAGATCGCCGCTTCGCAAATCGCGTCGGTCTTCTGCACGGCTTCCATCGCGACCCGCATGTTGGGGGTCCAGTTGAGGGCGTCGAAAATGCGGAACACATCCATTCCCGCCGCAGCCGTCTCGCGGACGCAGACTTCCACGACGTTGTCGGGATAATTCGCATAGCCCATCGCGCTCGACGCGCGCAGCAACATCTGGAACAGAATGTTGGGAATCTTCTCGCGCAACAGGGCGAGCCGTTGCCAGGGGGATTCTTTCAAGAATCGCATGGAAACGTCGAACGTCGCCCCGCCCCACATCTCGATGGAAAACAAGTCGGCACAATTGCGGGCGTAGGCGTCGGCGATCCGACACAAATCGTGCGTGCGGAACCGCGTGGCCAGCAGCGACTGATGCGCGTCGCGCATCGTCGTGTCGGTCCACAAGAGCGGCTTTTGTTCCTTGACCCATTTGGTGAACCCGGCGACGCCGAGTTTCTTGAGCCGATCGCGCGTTCCTTCGGGCAGCGGTTTGTCTTCGGTATTGGGTACGCGCGGCAACTCGCGGCGGATGGCCGTCGGTTTGCCCGTCACGGTCGAGTTGCCGTTGACCATCACTTCGCCGATGTACTGCAGCAGCTTGGTGGCCCGATCTCGCTGCGGCACGAAATCGAACAACTCCGGCGTCAGATCGATGAAGCGGGTCGTGCAATCGCCCGCCAAGAAGGTTGGATGAGTAATGAGGTGAATCAAGAAGGGGATATTCGTTTTCACGCCACGGATGCGAAATTCTTGCAAACAGCGTTCGGTCCGCTGGGCGGCGTCGACAAACGTGCGGCCCCAGGCACTTATTTTTACCAGCAGCGAATCGTAATAGGGGAACACGACCGCCCCGGAAAAGGCCGTCCCCGCGTCCAGGCGGACCCCCATGCCGCCGGGAGAGCGGTAGTGGGTCACCCGGCCATAGTCGGGCATAAAGCGGTTGGAGGGATCTTCGGTCGTCACCCGACATTGAATCGCAAAGCCACTGGTGTGAACTTCGCTCTGCGAAGCGAGCCCAATTTTGGGCGAAGTCAGCGGTTCTCCCCCGGCAATCAAAATTTGCGAGCGCACGATGTCGATGCCGGTGACTTCTTCGGTGACGGTATGTTCGACCTGAATCCGCGGATTGACTTCGATGAAATAAAACTGGTCGCTATCAGCATCGACCAGGAATTCCACTGTTCCCGCGTTGTCGTAACCGACTGCGTTGCCAATCTGGAGCGCCGCCGCGCACAGTTTCTCACGCACTGCTTTCGACAAGTTGGGCGCGGGGGCGATCTCCACCACTTTCTGATGCCGGCGCTGGACCGAGCAATCGCGCTCGTAGAGATGGACAAGATTGCCGTGCTTATCGCCCAGGAGTTGCACTTCGATGTGTCGAGCGCGCTGGACGAATTTTTCCACAAAAATCTCGTCGCTGCCAAAAGCGGTGAGCGATTCCCGTCGCGCCGCCTCAAACGAATCTTCAAAATCCTTGGGTTCGTTGACGACTCGCATCCCACGACCGCCACCGCCGTGGGCCGCTTTCAAGATAATGGGGAAGCCCAACCCCGCTGCCGTTTTCTTCGCCGCCGCGACGTCGGTGATCGGTTCGTCGCTACCCCCCAGCACCGGCACGCCCACCTTGATGGCGAGTGCCCGCGCCGCAATCTTGTCACCCAAGTTTTCCAGGAGCTCGACCCGGGGACCAACGAAGATAATCCCCGCCTGTTCACACGCCCGCGCAAATTCAGGGTTCTCGGACAGAAAACCATAACCGGGATGGATCGCGTCGATCTCGTGTTTCTTGGCGAGCTCGATCACCCCCTCTATGTTGAGGTACGCTTGCAGCGGTTTTCCTTCGACGCCGACGGGATAGGCTTCGTCGGCTTTGAAGCGATGGAGTGCGTAGCGATCTTCGTGCGAATACATCGCCACGGTGCGAATGCCCAATTCATGGGCGCTACGGAACACACGGATGGCAATCTCGCTACGGTTGGCGGCGAGCAAGCGACGGATCGGTTTCATGGCAAGTCCGAGACAGGTGGCTAGGGAGCCGCCATTTTAGCGGGAGCAACGACGATAGCGAAGCGGCAAATTCCACTAACCCGACGCGTCAGCGAGGATCAACTATTTCGGCTGCTTTCTCACGATGGGGTCTTGCAAACGCGCCGGGGGAAAGTCCAGTCTCGCTAACGCAGCGGGTTAGTGTCGGTTGTCCTGAGCGTCTCGAACATAGAAAATGGCGGCTTGCAACTCATGATCGCCATTGAGATACCGTATACTTCCTCTTTCAGCCCACCAGTTCTCACGAGTGCTATCGAAGTTTGATTTCAGCGCTCTGGTGGTCCATGCCTTCAAGTCAATGCGAATCTTTTTCGGATTAACCACATTCGCTGTTACAACGACGTGGACGTGGTTCGAACGGCAATTTACTGTGTGGAGCGTCCAGCCTCGATAGCCACAGGTCTCACAAATTTGCTTCTCAACCGTCGCTCGCTGTGCCGGAGTCAGGAAGCAGGCATCTTCACTCATGCGTGCTCTTGCCTCTAACTCGCGGATAGGATCGGGAAGTTGCCAGCCACGCCGATATTCAACCCAGCCCCTAGAGTCGCCCGGTAGCCAAGTGCCATAAGTCACCCAGGTGAGAAAATAACCTATGGGGTCATCAAACATGGAAATTCATTGTGGCGAGGAGATATGGTCTTGATTGTCCTTGCGTACGCGGCGGGTTAGTATAAGTCGGCGCAAAGCTTTAACGGTGAGATAAGGGTTAATACTGCCGATTGACTCGTGCGATGGGACCGAGCGAATAACCCGGATTTTTTTCCAGTGCGGCAAACCCCGCCTGCCGGCTATCCCGACCGGGCACCACCACATAGAGCGGCCAACCCCCCGTGCCGGCATTCGGGTAGAGCATCACTTCCCAGAGGCTAAACAGGCCCGCACCGTAGGCCTGCATCTGCAACTGCATTTTCAACAGTTGATTGGTCTCGGCCTGGTTGTCATGAAAATCTGCCGCCTGGGTTTGCAGTCGCAATTCCGTTTCCTGCTGCTGTTCGAAGGTCGCATTCTTCGCCGCCCATTCGTCCCAACCCGGCTTGAGCACTGTCAGGGCTTCGTCGCTGAACAGAAAAAAGGGGACGGCATAGAGATCACCGTTCTCCATTTCCATCTGCACGCCATCGCAAGTAAAGGTTTCCGGTTCCCCCTTGCGACGTTTGAGCCAATTAAACAATCCTGCTCGGTCCTTGATATCCCGACCAGTAAAATGCGCCGCCACGGCAGGCACGACTTTCTGTTGAATCCCGGTCAAGTTTTCAAACAGTTGATCATTTACATAAATCTTGCCACGGGTCATGCTGAAGGTGACATCTTTTTGGACGTAGTCGATCACGTCACCGATCACTTCCAAGCCGCTCCGCATTTTCCAAACTTGCTGCTTGGCCCCCTTTTTGTCGACCGCCTCGGCGGCTTCCTTCGATTTCACGTACTCTTGGTCAGCCGTCGAGAGTTGCTCCATATCGACCGCGACCAAAGTCTTGTCGGCCTTTTGTAGCACGAGGTCGGTTTCGTTGTAGGCGATCAAATCAGCCTCGAACGAGTATTTGCCCGAAGCGTCTTTCCACTCACGGGCCAGGGCTGGTGTCAGAAAACTGATGGCGATGATTACCGTGAAAGCCAATTTGAACATCGAATACGCTCCAAGAAACAAAATGAATCGTGGTATTTAGCACTTCAGTATAGCCACCGAGTTAACCCACTGTCAGCCGCGCCACCAAGGCCAAGGCGGCTGTTTCGATCCGCAGGATGCGCTCGCCCAAACCGACGATTTGCCAACCCTGCTGCCGGGCAAGCTGGATTTCCTCGTCGGTGAGCCCCCCTTCGGGCCCCACGGCCAAGAGGGTCGCTGCTTGTTCATCCCGCTGGATTTCGCCAACCGCCAAACCGCCGGGATGGGCCACCAACCGATTCACTTCCGCATCTTGCCAGACAAACTGATCCCACGCTTGTGGTTTCGCGATTTCCAGCAGCCGATTCCGCCCACACTGTTTGCTCGCCTCGATCACGTACCGCAAGAGTTTCGCAGGGGCCTCAGCCGCCGAAGCCATGCTCCGCGCGGTGGTGAGTGGCACAAGCCGCGAGACCCCCAACTCCACCGCTTTCTCAACCAACCACCGCTGGCGATCCCCTTTCGGTAGCGCCACCGCCAACGTGAATTCTTGAGCCAGTTCCCGTTCGATGGGCCGGTGCTTCTTCAAGGCGAGCTCCACCTCGGTACGGCCCAGCTTCGTGATTTCGGACCACCACTCGCCCCCTTGTCCGTCGAACACGATGATTTCGGTGCCCACTTTGGCTCGCATCACATGCAGCAAGTGATGGGCTTCGTTCCCCCGCAGCGTGGCATGTTCGTTGGCGAGCGGTTCCTCGGAAAAATAGCGGTCGGCCATGGCGGATGCTAGCGACGCTAGCGGGCAAAATGTGAAGTTAAGAATGCGGAATTCACCACGACGAAGAATTGATCCCACGGGGGCCGATACTTCGATTGTCGTTCGGTCTTGGCATTGTGCCGGGCCGCGCCGGAACTCTCAAGGGATGCGCGATGCACGCCACGCACTGGGGATTGGAAAAGCCGCCTTTCCCCACCGGAGGTGCCGAGTCGGTGTTCTTCGCGGGACTCCCCCAACAGGAAGCTCTCGCCCGGCTGCGGTTTCTTGTTCACAACGAGCGGCGGTTGGGATTAATGTTCGGCAAAGCAGGTTGGGGCAAATCGCTCGTGCTCGATCTCTTTGCCGAGGAGTGCCTCCGCGAGAATTGGCAGGTCGCTCGGCTGAATTTGCTGGGGCTTTCGGTTCGTGAGTTCCAATGGCAACTTGCGGTCGAACTTCACGCTGGCCCACGCACGGGGGACGATTCGCTACGGCTTGCACGACGATTGGAAGAACGGCTCCAACAAAACCACTTGCAGGGCGAGCGAGCCGTGCTGCTCTTGGACGATGCCGACCAAGCCGGTGCCGACGTGCTCACGCAGCTTGTGCGATTGGTGCAACTGCCGGCCCAGCGTGTGGGCAATCTTACCTTGGTACTCGCGGCCAATCCCGCCCAAGTGAACCGCCTCGGCAGTCGGCTCTTGGAACTCGTCGATCTGCGGATCGATCTGGAACCCTGGGACGCCGAGGACACAACCGGCTTCTTGCAACTCTCTCTCGTGGCTGCAGGGGCGGATCAGCCCATCTTCGACGAAGCGGCCCTCGCGGAAATTCATCGCCTTTCGCGGGGCGTGCCACGCATGGTGAATCGGCTGGCCGATTACGCGATGGTCGCCGGTTCCAGCGCGGGGCTGGAGCTTATTGACGAAGCCACCATCGCAGCGTCGTATGAGGCAATTAATCCACGGACTCACTGACCGCTTGCGTCTCGGCACCGAGAGATTCTTTGAGATCGCCCATGCACTCGCGCAGAATTTCCAATTGTTTGTCGAGGGCTTCGCGGTCGATCCGCACGCGCTCGAGGATCTTTGTGCTCGACGACTGAATTGTATCGGCCGATTTGCGAATCTCATCAAGATTTGTCACGCGTTTTTCGATTTCCAAAATCGACTTGTCGATGACAGCAAAGTCAACGGTTTGTTGTTCCCGTGCCTGACGACTGCGAACGCACAAGGCCCGTGCGATCTCTAAGGCGGCTTTTAAGTTACTATCAGTTGCAAGATTTTCGGCGTCCCAGACGACGAAGATGTCAGATCCAATCCGCCGCAACGATTCGCAGTGAGCGGGTGCGGTATGCTGCGAGAACACGAAGATACCAAATTGGGCATCACGATTCTTACGTCCCTGCTCGATTTCTTCACGAGCTTTGGCGAGATTATAGCTTGCGTCTTCCTTGGCTTCGATCACGATTTTTGCGCCAGCGGCAGCACTGTCACAGCCAAGTTCGACGACAGCATCGCCGACTTTACAATTGCGAATGAGTCCAACACGTCCCGTCGTATTCTCAACCAATTCTCCCTTCGGTTGGCACTCCGCCGCGAGAAACTCCAGCAGCGCATCTTCAAAGGTTGCTCCATGCTGAGTGCCACGGGCTTCCACTTTACGCTTCACAACGAGTTGGCCAAGCGCAACTTTCACTTCTTCTTGGAAATCAGTGCTGGTTTTAACTTGGGCCTCAAGAATGACCATTAGCTCTGCTTTAAGTTTTTGTAGTGCCGAAGCCTTGTTGTCTAAGGAGAATTCCTTGGTGATTGTTTCTTGAGCCGTATTCACTTTGTCCACGAGTCGACTTAATGCCGAATCTTTTTCATCAAGCGAGAATTCTTTGACGACGACGTCGATCTTGTTTTTTATAATATTGGTAAAATCACCGTGTTTGGTGGTAATCTCAGCAAGTAGTCGACAGAGTCCGCTTTCAGGATGGTTGAGCGAGAATTCGTTGCTAAATAATTCGTTTTGTTGCTTAAGTTGGGCCTCTACCAAAGCGCGAAGAGTTGCCAATAAGCCCGTAGTTTGGTCCGGGCTCAGGTACTTCATGAACTGACTGTTCTCGCCAACCTGAGAAACAATCGTCATTGCTAGGCGTGACTTATCCCCATCTATAAGTTCACGAATAACTCGATTGAAATCACCATCGGAAGAGGTTAATTCCTTAACACGCTGAGTAAAATGTCCACTTTCAGGATGAAAGTATTGCCCAAGTGATGATTCGATCTTTTCTTTAGCTGAATTGGCATATACATCGAGTTGACGAGTTAGTGAGTTAAGTAGTCGATCTGTTTCTCGTCTAATAAAATCCCCGTCTAGTGAAGCTGAGGCCCGTCGCAGCGTGAGTACGCCGATCTTGAGAGCTTCTAAAGCGAATTCATCACGGGATTCCCCTTCGGGGTACTTTTCTAGTTCATCGATCGTGTCGCGATCTTGGACCGTTAGTTCCAAAGAAATCGCGAAAGGTAGTTCGCTAGTAGTGTGGTCTGACCCCAATCGCTCCAAAGTATCTGACATCCCGCGATTCCTCCGCATAAAACCAAGGGAAAAGTTCCCAGATGTATGAACACCCGTCTACTAACGAGAAGTATGGCGGTTTTTTAGTCGCGGGGCAACTAGGCAACGCCACTTAGCCGGATCGCAACGCGATCCGGGAGAATGATTTTGCCGCTCTCTCCCGGACCGCGTTGCGGCCCGGCTAGGAGTCGGTTTCCGCCGACTCTGGCCCCACGGTTTCGTCGCCCAACTGCTGCAAGAGTTCACTCCACGAGAGTCGCACTTGGCCGATACGGCTGTTGAGGCGGTCGGAGAGCGATTGATAGCTGTAGCGCGAGCGGGCCGAGGTGACCTCGTCTTCGAGGGCCGCGAGCCAGTCGGGTAAATCGAGCCCCGCTCCGGACGGTTCGTTGGCCAAACTGGCGATTTCGCGCTCCAAGGCGTCGAACGCCTCTTGCCGCGCGGAACCCTCGGCCGTAAGGGCCGGTTCCACGAGCGCCCGCACGCGGTCGATCAACAAAGGCCTTACAAAACGCTCGCCGATGCGGTCGGCAATCGTGGCGAGGCGCATGCCGTATTGCTGGCTCAAGCGCTCCAGCCGCGCGACGTGTGAATCCGCGGCGTCGGTGGTTCGTTCGGCAAACGCCTGGCACCAAATCTCGGCAGCGAGCAGTCGGCGATGGCGAATCAAAATCTCATGCGCCCAAATTACCGGCTTCAAGTTCCACGCCACGCGGTCGTATGTCGCGCGCAAACGCAAGAAATCGATGAGCATGTAAAGCAACTCGCCGTGATCCGACTGGGTGGTGGTCGTATTATAGTCCCGATAGACGCGATAATTCTCGACCACGGATTCCAGGGCGAGCGTGAGCGACTCCACCGCTTCGTCGCGCGGCCAACCGTTATCGAGCTCGCTGAGCAGCCGCATGTCGTCCTCGGCCTCGGGGTCTTCCTCCAGCGTTTCGAGCCAGGTGTCGACCCCTTGGTGTAATATGCCACGCAGGTTGCCTAGGCTGCTCATCAAGCGATGATCGAAAATGTCGGCACCATACCGTTTGATGAATTCGACGAACCGCAGCCAATCGACTTCCTCGCTGAGCCGCTCGACCACGCTCAGGCGCAAGGTGCGGCTATGTTGCAGCCAGCGGTCCAACTGGCCTTCGGTCAAAAGCTGCAAGGCGTCGATCAACAAATGGTCGGCGTGCTGGGAATCGTCTTCGGCGATTTCATCGTCCCATTGCTCGGCCGAAGCAATCATCGACCGCACGATGGCTTGGTAGCCGTTTTCAAAGAGTCGATCAAACTCGGTGACGGCTCCCTGCCCCACCGGATGCTCGCTTTCCATTTGCTGGGCGAGTTCCAGCAGTTGGCACGTTTCGTGGATCATGCCCAACTGCGGGAGCCAGCCCAGCAGATCGTTGAGCAAATGTTGCAGGCAGCGCGTGTTGACAATTTGCCGAGGTTCGCCGCCACGAGAGTGAGGCACGTACAAGAGCGGTTGCGGGCGGAGTGCATCGAGAAAATCGGGCCATGATTCTCGCACTCCCACCGCATCGCCGGCCAAGACTTTTCGCAATAGTTCCACCGAGCCAAGATCAATCGGTTCAACCAACGGCTCCGCCGCCGCGAGACCCACCCCTCGAGTCGCCGCCAAAAGCCGCGCGGCATCGGCCGTTTCGACGCAGGTGGTGATGATCTCTTGGATCAACGATTCCTTGATCGTGCGCAGTCGGTCGTATTCGGCGAGCGAATCGTGCGAACCGCTCGGCAGTGCGAAGTGGAAACGATGCACAGTTTCCAACAATTCGACGAGGTTGCCGTAGTTGGTGTTCGCCTGCGCGAGCCACATTTCAAACAGTTCCGCGGGAGTCGCGGCATTGTCGGCGACGATGTTTTCCGAGGCGTGCCCTCCCCACACGATCACCGCATGCTTCCACAAATTGGCAACCGTCGACAGGAAATCAAGCCGCTGTTCCAGCCGTTGGACTTCGTATTCCCATTCGGAATCTTCGTAGTCGAGACCCTCGCCGTAGAGCTCGCCTTCGTTGCCGTCGTCCGACGAATCGCGGAAGACCATTTCATCGTAAGCGGCGTCGAAGATTTCGTCTTCCTCGTCGTCTTCGTCATCCCCCTCGAGTTCGCCGTCCTCGTCGTCATCGAAATATTCCACGTCGTCGAGATCGTCGAACAACTCGCCGAGCGAACCATCGACCATCAACGCCGGGGCCTGCCAAAACTCTTCGGCGTTTGCTTCGAGAAAATCAAAGAAGCGAGCCACTTCGGGCCAACGGTTCACGCCCGATTCTTCTTGCAACTCTTCGACCGTGGCAAGCCAGCGGAATGACAACCGCCGGAATGAGCTTTCCCCTTCTTCGAGCGGAGTGCGATCTTTCTGGCTGACCCACTGCATCATCAGCGCCATTGAGGCCACGGTGTCGTCATGGTCGAGCAAGGCCTCGATCACCAATTCAAAGGCCTTGGAGTTGTCGAACTGATCGACGAACATCCGCCAAAACGCGATATCGCCCGAGGCAGCCCCCGCTTTGTGCCAGGCGTTGAGTGCCCCTGCGACGAGGTTAGCCGAAACTTCAATCTCCTTGGCGACGAGCCGATTGACCCCCTCGACCGAATAGGTGGCAAATTGATCCCACCACACCGTGAGTCGAGCGAGCATCGTGGAGAACACTTTTTCCATCGCGGCATCATCCACCGCCGCCGATTCGCTCCAGGCCCGCGCGGACAGATCGAGCACCTGTTCCACCAGCTCAATCAACTCATCGACCCGCCAATCGTGGACGCTGTTTTCCAGTGCGGGGAACAAGGCGAAATTCCCCGCGAATCCGACCACGTTCCAGGGGTCCACTAACGCCCCGCATTCAATGGCCCCATGTGTCAGCAGCTCAATTTGCTGCAGATTCTCGACGACCTTGGCCATTTCGCCGTTGTCGATCGCGTCATGCCCCGCCGAGAGTCGGCAGTAGATTTCGCTCAACATACGAGCCGCGGGGACACGGACCGAATCGGCCTGTCGCTGGGCCGCTTCGGGGTAGCCAAGCCGGGCATACAAATACGCCAAGTGAACCCGCTGCATTTGCAAAGCTCGACGGCGGGCCAATTCGTGGTTCAAATGTTGCCGCGCCGCGCCGAACGGTTGCCGAAAGCGGTCGGCCTCTTCCAACAACCTGAGGCCGTGCTCCCCTTCGATTTGGCCAAGCAGTTGTTCGTAGAATTCATCGCGGTAGTTGGCAATGTGGGGGAGCAGCGTCGAGAGGGTGACATTCGAATCGTGCCGCGCGGGGCCATCACCGCTTGTGCCAGCCGCCATGAGCATCGTGCCAGCGAGCACCGACGCCGCTTCCAGCCAACATTCGTCTTCGTTGGCTTCGTCGGGGTAGAGGTGATCCTCGCAGCGCGACAGCAGCGCATCGAGCGTCACTTGTTGCAATACAAAGCGGCTGTAAAATCCGTCGTTCGTGATGTGATGGGGATCCCACTGCCCGAAATGATAGTTCGGACGGCGATTCACGGGATGATCGAAATCATAAGCTCGGGGATCGAGGGCAATTTCTTCCAAGCGGTCCAAATCGAACCAGGCCCGCGCGAGCAAATGTTCGTCGGTGTTGGCCAGAATGTTGAGCGCGAGCGTGATAATCCGCTCATAGCGGCCCATCGCCACCCCCGCCCCGCGAATGTAGAGCGGAATCGGCCGCACGAATTCGTGAGGATACGGCTCCGAAGGAGTGCCCGATTCCAGCATGGCCACCGGCCGGTAACCGACGAAATCGTTGACCTGTTCGAGTGTTCCGGCGACGATCCGCTCGGTTTCTTCCCACGGTAAGCCTTGCGAAAGGATCGCCTCGCAGGCCCGCCCCAAGAAAAACGGCTGCCAAAGCTCTCGCGATTCTTGGTGAAAGAGCAGATCGCCGTGAAATTCGCGATATTCTGGCAGGAAATGTCGCGTCAAAATCCGCAGGACGGCTTCCGCCTGGGTCGTGTCGGCAAAAGGCCCCCCCGCTGCTTTGAGCCGGGCGGTCGTTTGGCTCACCAATTCCGTGAATTTGGCCAGGGAGTCGGCTGGCTCCGCATCCAGTTCGCGGAACAATTCGTTGAGATTCCGCAAGAACTTGGGGTCAGTCACTCCCGACGAAAAGTTGAGATACCCGACAATTTCCTCCAGCAGGGAGGTCGGCAAGGGATCGGGTTGAGGAGCGGGAGATTTCACAATCGGGCATGAGACCAGTGGTTGCTGGGACAGGAACAGGCTGGGACGAGAACAGGCAGACCAACAACCCCATGCGCAACTCCGGTTTACAGCACCGAGTGCTCGAAAAATGGTGTCCCAGCCTGCCCACGAGTCGTGCGCGCTGTTCCATGGTAAGTCACCACGGGGCCCATGGTCTAGGTGCGAAAAGCAGCCAACGGTGCCCGAAAACTTCGGGAATTGCGCAGCGGGAGTGTTTTGTCTTCGCCTGAACCTGCAATTAGAATGGAAACGACCTGATTGTTCCCCGCACGGGCTTGATTGTTAAACTGCCAATTCCCTTTTCGTTCGCTCGTTGCACTCCCTGATTATCTACCCGTGAGTTATCGCCGCAATGATTGCCAAGTTATCCTACCGAGTTTTTCCTCTAGCCAGCGCGCTGATTGTCGCTGGGCTGGCTTCGATCACCGTGGCACAGTCGCTGGTGAGTTACGATGTCGCGACCCCCGCTGGCTTGGAGCGCACGTGGTTTGGTCAGGTGCAACTCGACGTGTCACGCCATCGCGTGGCGAGTTGGAAATTGTACAACGACAATCTGTTGGCCCTCACAACGGGGGGTGCCGTCCACTCGTTCAACGCCGAGACGGGTGAAACCCTGTGGGTCACGCAGGTCGGTCCGCTCGATCAAATCGCGGCCGGTCCCGCGGCGAACGACAAGTATGTCGCGCTCGTGAGTGGCGCGGAGTTGTACGTGCTGGACCGCATGACGGGTAAGTTCCTGTGGAGTCGCAAGCTTGGCAGTGCTCCCGCCGCCGCCCCGGCGCTCAGCGATAAATATGCGTACGCCTCATTCTTAAATGGACGCATCGAGGGTTATCAGCTGGACGACCACTTGGCGAATCCCTGGTACTCGCAGTCCATCGGCCGCATCTTCCACAGTCCGACCGCGAGCGGCCAAGTCGTGACCTGGCCCACGGATCGTGGTTACTTGTATGTCGGCAACGCCAACGAACCCCGCGTGATGTATCGGATTGAAACCGCCACGACCGCGACGGCTCCTCCCAGCGCATTGCATCAATTGTTGTACGTCACCTCGGCGGATGGCCACATCTATGCCTTTGACGAGCTCAACGGCAATGAAGTGTGGCGCTACTCGATGGGTTACGTCGGCACCAACCGCCCAGCCGTGGTGGGTGATCGGTTGTATGCGGCTTCCAACGAGCCGATGCTCCATGCCGTCGATGCCAAAACGGGCGAGCCTTTGTGGGCGATCCCTGGCATCACACAGTTCGTCGCCCAGGGACTCAAGCACGTCTATGGCCTCGACGATCTGGGGAGGCTGGTGATTGTGGACGTCGAAACCGGCAAGTACATCGACACACTCCCCGGCTCCAATTACCACGCGGTGTTCAACGAACAATCCGACCGAGTTTTCTTGGTGACCGATCGCGGCTTGGTGCAAAGCCTGCACGAAATCGGCGCGGTCGAACCGACCATGTACCGCGACTTGCCGGTGGAAGCGGAAAAAGAAGCCGCGCCCACCGAGGAAACGGCTCCACCGGTGGAAGCCGCTCCCGCTGAACCGACCGTACCCTTCGGCGACGAACCAGCCGCGGAACCCAGCCCGTTCCAAGAAGAAGGTGGCGAAGACCTCGGCAACCCGTTTGATTTCGGCGAGTGAGCGGCTACAGCCAGCCCTGCTTCCTGTACCACGCGGCGGTGTCGGCAAAGCGTTGTTCTAACGACAGTGCCGGTGCGTAGCCGAGCTCGCGGCGTAGTTTTTCATCGTTGCATTCCCAGCCACTCGCCATGGCTTCGCGCATCTTATCCCAATTAATCAGTCCCGGTCGCCGCCTAAGATGGCCGATGATTTCTCCCAGGCCGCCAACGAGCCAAAAGGCAATTCTAGGCGTCGGCACGACCACCACCTTGCGCTCCATCGCCGCCGCCGCCAGTCGGCCCATGTCGGCATAACTACTCGTCGGGCCCGAAGTGATGTAATAAATTCCCGCCCCAGAATTGTCCGATGAAACCCGCTCGCCGCGCTCGGCAATTTGAATGAGTGCCTCGCACAAATCCGCCACATGCACCACCGACATCGGCTTCCGTCGCAGGCCGGGGACAAGGTGCAGTCGGGTCATGAATACGGTCTTAAAGAGTTGCAAACTATTGCGATCACCGGGGCCGATCACCACCGGTGGGCGCACTATCGATAGCGGCACGCGGGTGGCAAATTCGCGCGCGGCCTGTTCCCCCGCTAGCTTGCTCTCGCCATAGACCGAGATCGGCGCGCTTGCATCGGATTCGCGGCGCGGCGTGCCAGGCAGGCTGGGGCCCCCCGCGGCAAGTGAGCTGACCATCACGACGGTTGGCGGGCTAGCTCGTTCGGCACAGGTGCGCAGCACGGCCCGGGTTCCCTCGACGTTGTCGAGAAAAAACTCCTCTCGTTTGAGCGCAGCCACGCGGCCCGCCACATGAAAGACCACGTCCACTTCGGCCACGGCCTGGGCAAGAGCAGCCGAATCTTGCAGCGAGCCTGCGCATAATTCCGTGCCAAGGGCGGTCAATTCGGTCGCGCGGGCGGGATTGCGCACCAACGAGCGCACCGCCCAACCCCGAGCGCGCAATTCAGCCACGAGATTGGAACCGACAAAGCCGGTACCTCCGGTAACGAGCGCTCGTTGCATGGTGTGACCCGAAAATGGGAATCGCGGTGGTGCCGTGCTGTTCGACTTCCCTTCAGAATTTGCGGCGTTTTGCGCTTGCGTCAAGAGCAGTCGCCTCCAGATGACGAGAAAATGTTTATTGACCAGTGCGCTCCAAGCCGATTACAGTGGCAATTCCTCGGTATCCTCGTTTGCCAGCCCAGCCGTGTCCATGTCTCATCTGGAAGTCATTCCCGTCTCCAATCGCGCTGAGCGCAAGCTCTTTTTCAATTTCCCTTGGGATTTGTATCGCGGCGATCCCTATTGGGTGCCACCCCTACGGCTCGTGCAGAAAGAGCTGCTGAACTATCGCCATCATCCGTTTTACGACGATGCCGAGATTCAAACCTTTCTCGCCCTCCGCGACGGCAAGCCTTGCGGCCGGATCGGGGCGTTTGTGAATCACGCCCACAACCGTTGGTACAACGAGCAACGCGGCTTTTTCGGCTTTTTTGAAACGGTGGACGACGAAGAAGTGGCCGGCCGCTTATTCGACACCGCCAGGGCTTGGTTTGCCGAGCGCGGCATTGAAGCCATTCGCGGGCCAATGAATCCCTCGCTCAACTATGAATGCGGTCTGCTCGTGGAAGGCTTTGACGACGCCCCCTGGTTCATGATGACCTACAACAAGCCTTACTACGGTCGGCTGATCGAGAACTACGGTTTCCGCAAGGCGCAAGATTCCTTCGCCTTTTGGGGGCACATCAGCATGCTCGAAGATGTGTCGAAACGACTCCATTCGATGGCCCAGATATTATTCGACCGGTTTCCTCTTAAGTGCCGACAGATGAACACCCGCAACTTCGATCGCGACGTCAAAACTTTCCTTGACATTTACAATCAGTCTTTAGTTTCAACATGGGGCTTTGTTCCCATGTCTGAGGGCGAGATCAAGAAACAGGCGGCGGGGCTAAAGCAGATGATCGTCCCCGAGATCACCACGATTGCTGAAATCGATGGCAAGCCGGTCGGCACGATGTTTGGGCTCTTGGATTACAATCCGCGGATCAAAGCCATCGACGGCAAATTGTTCCCCTTTGGATTCTTGAAGCTCCTGGGCAATCGCAAGAAAATCAAGCGCATCCGCTTGATTAGCACCAATGTGTTGCCCGAGTATCAAAGCTGGGGCATCGGCATCGCGCTGGTCGCACGGCTGGTCCCCGACGCCCTCAAATGGGGGATCAACGAAGCAGAATTTTCCTGGGTACTGGAAAGCAATGACCTTTCGTACAAGACCCTCAAGAAAGGGGGGGCCAAGATCACGAAACGCTATCGTTTCTACGACTACGGCCCGAAAGACACCACCGCCAACGCGAAATTCATGGTGCAAGAGTAGAATTCATGACAATTGAACAGACACACAGTCAGCTGAGCAAAGACCAAAATGCTGGGCACATTAAACTTTAATTGTCGAGAATTTTGTACCAGATTCTACACCAGCTTCAATATCAATCCCTAACGAGTCCAATATCTGCAATATATCTTCCTCATTGTAAGTTTCTAAATCCAATGAAGGCTCCCCGGCTAGTGGTTCTCCGGAGTTCTCTAGGATCGAGTCTTGTACGAATATAGATCGAGTGTTATGCGCTGAGCACAAATTAAAGCCATACGCACAAGAAGTATCATCTCCATAAGCGCTAACGGCTGTTGTTTCAAATCGCAAAGCCAATGACTTCAAAAGAGCAGTATCAGAAAAGATCAAAGCCAATAATTCATAGTCTCCAAAAAGTACGGACCAGACTCCACTGTAAGCGCAAACAATACATCCATCTTCGTTGAGCTTTGTAGATACTGATAGCCAATCGTCAAACAATTCAATCGACTCAGCAGGAGACTTGCCGCAAAGAATAATCAGGTCATTGAGTCGCTCGCAAAGATCGGTCTGAAATGCTGCGACAAGAAAATTGGCCATGGTTATCAATTTTAAGAACTAACAGTGAGTCAGAATTGTCATAATTATAAAAACGTTTCAGGAAACGTAAACCACCGGGTTAATTGTTACCGCCGATATTTCACGATGCACCACAGCGCATTAAGCCCGTCGCGGAGGCCGATCTTCTTCCCTTCGCTGTAATCGCGGCTGTCGTAGCCCACCGGCACTTCGACGATCTTCTCGCCAAGTCGCGAAAGCTTGGCGGTGAATTCGGGTTCGAAGCCGAAGCGGTCTTGCTCCAGGTCGAAGCGTTCCAGCAACTCGCGGCGAAACACCTTGTAGCAAGTTTCCATGTCGGTCAGCCGCTGGCCCGTGAGTAGGTTCGAGAACTTCGTGAGCAGCCAATTCCCGAGGCGGTGTAGCCGCGAGGGGTCTTGTTGGGCGTTCGACAGGAACCGCGAGCCGTACACGACATTGGCCGCGCCGCTTTCCAGCGGCCGCAGCAAGAGGGGATAATCCCGCGGATTATATTCCAAATCGGCGTCTTGAATGAGCACCACGTCTCCTTGCGCTTCGGCAAACGCGGTTCGCAAGGCGGCCCCTTTGCCACGATTGTAACCGTGGAACAGCACCTTCACGTCCGGCTGTTTGGCGAGCTCCAACAACACGCTCCGCGTGCCGTCGAGGCTGTAATCGTCGACGATGATAATCTCGGTATGCACGCCAACGGCTCGCACGCGCTCCACGATTTCGGTAATCGTCTCGCGCTCATTATAGACGGGAATTACCACCGACACGGCCAGCGCGGTCCGCTTTGGCCGTATTACCGGCGGGAGGACATCAATCGCCTCAGCGCTCTTTAAGGTTTCTTCCGCGGTGGCAAGCGTTTCTTCCAGTCGCTCCAGGTAACTGGTATCCATCGCGGGAAGATGACAACCCGTTTTGGCAGTGAGTTGCGCTATTGCTTCTTCGGTTTGTTGATCGACGAAAGTGGTCATGGCGTGGCACTCGGGGGGTGTTTACAGACTGGTGTCCGTCGTGGAAGTCGGGAGGGTTTCGGCGGCGACTTGTTGTTGATTGCTAGGTAGCGGCAGCGCTGGCCAGGGAATTTCACCCTCGCGAGGGCTGGCGTCTTGCACGCGGTGATTCACGGGAATGTAAGCGGTGCTCGCCGGGTTGGCATATTTCGTGCTGCGACCCCACAGTTCGGCCACGCGATCGCGGTACAGCAGCACCCAATTCGGTTTGGGCTGCTCGGCCTCGGCCTGCATGATGGCGAGTGGGTTCTCGTAATGCCGATCAATCAACACCAAATCAGGCTGCTCAAATTCAAGAAGTTTTGTGCCATCGACGGGCCCCGAGTTCGGGCTGCGATTTCGCAATCCTTCGGCTTCACCCAGCAAGAAATCGAAGTGCATGTCGACCACTTCGAGCGGATAACAGGTGTCGTACCGGCCATCGAAACCCACCGTCACTCGCGGGGCAAGTGCGGCTATCGCGTACTGCGACCAGTTGAAGCTTGCCACCAGCTTACCCTCTAAATTGCGGTCGGCCATGAATTGAATCGCATCCACAGGGAACCGGCCCCGATCTACCGGAAAGTTCTGCAAACGCTCATCGAGCGCAAAACTCTGCAGCCCAATCGCCGCGAGCAGCACCACAATCACCACCCGTCGCAACCACGGCGAGAACGTCAACGAGAACGAGTTTTCGCCGTTTGCTGGCAACAAGCGACGTAGCGCCGACTGCAAATGTGGGGGAATCCAGAATCCACACAACAGCGCGACAAATGCGATGTGCCGCAGATGGAGAGCCGATTGCCAAACGACTAGCAGCAGAATTGCGATCTCCACCCAATCCCGTCGTTTTTGGGTTCCCACTAAACTCGCCGCGATCACGCCGAGCATCGTGAGCCACGGCCAAAACACGGGATCGCTCGGATGCGGAGCGAGCCACTCGGTAATTTCGGGCCGGGGTTCGATCAGCGACACCGCGAGCCAGCGATGCAGTTCCCAGCCGTAGGGATTCACCAGTGTCGCCGCAATGCAGGCCGCGCCCACCAGCGTAAGTTGACCCACCTGCGACCAGGATATGTTTTTACGGCGCAATAAAAGTTCAACGATCCTGCCGCCGAGATAGGCACCAACAATGCATAGCCCCGCGACAAATCCACCGTGGGCATTCACCCACACAATGAACACCAACGGCAAGCACCACAGGAGCCGCAGATCAAATTCACGTCGCTCCTGCCAATCGCGAAAACCGCGATCCAACAGCACCAGCGCCACCGCACAGAGTGCAAAGCTCAACAGTTGTGGCCGGAGCGGAAAGAACGGCTGCAAGTTGGTGGTCGCCACCAGCATCAGGCTCCAACTCACAAACGGATGGACCCCATGTTGGCTGGCGGTCCACACCATGGCCAGCACGATCCCCATCCCCAACAAACACTTGGCGAGCAGCATCCCCGACACTCCGAACGTGTCGTAACATCCGGCGAGCGCGAGTTCGGCCAAGTTCTCGTGATTGATCCAGGGATAATCGACCGCCGTGAAGGTGTGTGTCGCGGTGCGGGGAAGTTCCCCCTCGGCAAGCCAATCTTGTCCATAGCGGACGTGACCCCACAAATCGGGATCGACCAGGTTGAAGCTAAGCGGCCAAGCACACGCGAGCGCGAAGGCCAAAATCGCACCCCAGCGAAACACGCGCATTTCCCGGCGCGCGACTTCGGCTTCGTGGGGAGTAGCCGATGTGGACGGCATGACGGTGGTCATCAGCGTTACCGCGAAGTGGTGGGACGTTGAGCGGGGGAGTGGACCGAGCCAGTCAGCATTTCAGGCAAAATCCGCATGCCTTGCGCGACGCTCCAAGTCCACTACCAACTTTACCCCACGGTAGAGCGAGTGCCGGTGCCAGAGAGCGTGCTTCGGCATGTTCCGGGTCGCCGCCGCTCATTCCACCGGTGCTACCCATTTGTTCACCACAACCGGTGGTGGCAGAAGCAACAAGTTATCCCCAAGACAACCTTTTTTCGCCGTGCTAGCGGCCTTTAATAAAGCGAAATCTCGCGGCATTGGTTTCTCGCTTGGCAGCTTGGCAGCCTTTTGGTAATTTCCCATTCCACTCGTCGAGAACTCCTTTTTGAGATGAGGCTTTTCTCAGCATGAGGCGACAGTGGGATGCGACAAGAAGATCGCAAAACCGACGGCACCACGCCGACGTTTTCCGTGGGTTGGCTAGGCAAACTCCGTAGTTGGATGGCCTCTTGTCAGACCCTCGAAACCGCCAGCGGTGATGGTGCCTGCACACAAACCATTTCAGAACCCCTGATTTGCGATAGGCCGACACGGAAGGAGGCCGCTATGAGCCGCCACACCAGCAGTGAAACTCACGACCAACAGCTTCGCGTGCATATCCGTTGGATGATCCGCCGCGATATGCCCGAAGTCCTCAACATCGAGCGCGAGAGCTTTGAGTTCCCGTGGTTCGAGGAAGACTTTATTCGCTGCCTGCGGCAACGTAATTGCATCGGCATGGTCGCCGAGCATGGCGAACGAGTCGTTGGCTTCATGATCTACGAACTGCACAAGTCGCGGCTGCATATCCTCAATTTCGCGGTGACCAAGGGGATGCGGATGCGGGGCATCGGCCGCCAAATGGCGGACAAACTTTCCAGCAAGCTTTCCAGCCAGCGCCGCACACGGATCACGCTCGAAGTGCGCGAAACGAATCTCCCCGCGCAATTGTTCTTCAAGAAGGTCGGTTTCCGTGCCACGACGGTGCTGCGGTCGTACTACGAAGACTCGCCGGAAGACGCCTACGTGATGCAGTACCAATGCGGCGCGGACGAATTTGCCGATTCGCTGCCCACCAACCGCATCGATCGGCTCGCTGGTTAGCCGGCAGTGTCCCACTGCCGATCTTGGGCGGTACACAAAGTTGACACGGCATCGGGACGATGCCGGCTAACTACAGATTCACAAACTCAACGTATAGCGTCTCTAAGTCGACGATCGCCAGCGAATGGGGATTCGCCCGATAGAGGGCACCGGGATTCAGAATGAGCGTTGAGTCCATCCGTTCGAGCTTCGCCAAGTGCGTGTGTCCGTAGCACACCAGATCGTACTTGCCGTTCGTGCAAACCTCGTGAAACTTGCGGGAATCGTCGCTGTGTAACAGGGCGATGCGTCGGCCTGCAATTTCGAGATCGCCGAAGACATCGTGGTTCGTCTTGCCCGCTTGCTTGATCGCCTCGGCCAGTTCGTCCCGCGCGAAATCACAATTGCCGAACACGAAATCGGTCGGCCACGGTTTGAACAAGGCCGGAATCGTCTCCGTGCCGATGTCGCCGCAGTGGAGGACCCGCTCGACTTCCAGGCTTTCCAGCATGGTCACCGCCGCCAAGGTGTTTGCCACATGGCCGTGGGTATCGCTCACAACGCCAATTCGCATATTTACTCTCCATTGTCACGATAAAGCTGGCGTTCAAGTTCCGCAACACGCGCGCGGAGTTTGGTTGCCACGTCGTCGATATGCGAACCATCGGCCAGCAGGGTGAGAATTGGTTCGCCGGGGGAAATTTGCGTTTCAGCGTTCGGAATGTCGGCCAGTTGGCAATAGTCGAGGGAACCCGTGGCGGCGAGGAGTTGGTCGCTCAGGGACCGCGAAACCGCAAGCGGATGTTTTGCGTAGAGAATTGTTTTGCCGGCTGCTGGAACGCGAGATTGTGGTGAGTTCTCGACCGCGATTCCGAACGCCGCGACATGTTCCGCGAGTAAGTTGATGCCCGTCACTCGTTCCACCACTTCCACCGCTGCGGTGGTGCGGGGATTCACTTCGATCACCCACACCCGCGCGCCATCGAAAACAAAATCGACTCCGTACAAACCTACCAAGCCAACTTGCGTAGACAGCATCTTGCCGAGGCGAATCAGTTCGTCAGTCACTGTGGTAGGCAACTCCCAGGGCGCGAGTGTCCCTGAGTACTGAAACTCGTCGATGAGTTGCCGAGTTATGCCCATTAAGGCGTTGCCAACGAATAGCGCTGAACCGGCGGTTCCCTCAATACGTCGCTGCCAGTAACCATCGGGCGGAATTTCCTGGGGATTAAACAGACTCACGCCGCTGCCGTTGCCCCCCTGCCCTGTTTTGTGTAGCCAATCACCATCGCCGGGGGAGTTGCCGTCACAAAGCTTTGTTTCCGGAAAGTTGAGTTCCGCAGCACGCAATAGTTCTTGTAGCGCAAGCGGATCACGCACCTTGCGGAGCGCTTCGCTCCGATTCCCCCACAGCGGTCGCAGTTCGGCCATGCGGTCGATGAGTTCGGGATGATTTTCGAGCGCCCCCGTGTATAGCCAACCCTCGCACTGAGTTTGGGCGAGCCATGGGGCTAGCCCCCAGGGATAATCAGCAATCTTGGTGACGGGACAAACGCGCTGCAAGTCGGCATCGGCAAACAAATCCGCCGCCACGACTTGGCAACCGTCCCGCAGCAGTGAAAACGCCGTCGCTCGCACACTGGCTCCGACAACGGCAATCGTAGGGCGCGAATTCATCGGCGGCTACGTGCCCTTCGTGCCAAACCGGCCACGAAATTTTTCCGCCGGATACTTGGCGACGTTTTTTTGCATCTTCTCCCGATGCGTCGAGGCGATGTCGATGTCGAGCGAATTCGCGAGCGCCAGCGTGTAACTCAATACATCGGCCAGTTCCTCACCAATCGCCGCCAGTTTCGCCGGATCATCGGCCAGCGTACGCGACTCGGCGACGTCAATCCACTGGAAATGCTCCATCAACTCCGCCGCTTCGACCGCGAGCGCCATCGCCAAATTCTTCGGCGAGTGGAACTGCTCCCAATCTCGTTCGACAACAAACTGGCGGATATTATCCCGAAGCTCGGCAATTGTGGTGGTGGAGTCGTTCATGAAGAAATTGTCTCACGCAGAGGCGCAGGGGACGCAGAGGAATTGAACAACTTAGGCCCTCTGCCAACACAAAAACAGTCGCTTGCGGTTTCGCGGTGCAAAGAGATTGTAACCGCCTTACGCGGCAAATGGCAGCGGTTGTTGCCGCGGCGGATTGCGACTCTCTTGTAGCCGCTGGCGATAGCCGTCAGCCAGATGGCCCATTACTTCCAGCGCCAACAGATCAGCCCGATTCATCACGTGCCGCGCGCTCCGCGTGCCCAGGCCTTGCACCAATTCTTCGAGCACGGCCACATGCAATTGCAAAGCTCGCTGGGCGGAAACTTCAGCACTGGCCAGCAACTCCGCGAGCTGCGCCATTTCGCTCCCCAGATTGCCGACCCCCATGATCACATAAGTCCGCAGCAATTCGCGATAGTGCGACACGAGCGCCCCAGGCAAATCATGGGCAATTTGCTCCGCGCTGGCGACCGACTTGGCCAGACAATCGTCGAGGCCATCGACGCCGACCGTCGCCTCGCGGACCGGGCCTTTGCCGAGCGTTTCCAGGTCAGCAATCAATAATCGTTGTTGTTCCAGTAGTCGCTGAGCTTCGAGATGTTCCTGCTTGAGCCGCTGGCGTTGGGCATGAACCAATCGCCGATTTTCGCGCAAGAGTTGATTGCGTTCGATGGCGCGCGAAAACTTCCACAACAAACCGCGCACCGTGGTCTCGGCAATGCAGCAGTAATCGTCGGCCCCCACTTCATAACACAGGGCATCGATCTCCTGCGGCGGCAGCGAACCAAGCACGATCATCGGTTCCTCGGTCCCGCCCGCGCGTAAACCTTCCACCAAGTCGAGCGCATCGAGTTGCCCTGGTTCGTGGGTCACGAGCACCGCGTCGAACACCTCGTCACGCAGCCGCGTGAGTCCAGCGGTCACGCCGACCACTTCGGTGAGTGCCACTTGCGTGGCACTATCGGCGGCAAAGGCTTCGGCGAGCCAACCCCCCGTGCGCCGGGGCGAAGTGATGACGAGCACCTTCAACTGCGGCGGGAGCGAACCAGGAATTCCCGGCGCGGTATTTGATTGAGAAGTGTTCATCGCCGCGATCTCGAATGGCACGGAACCTCGCGGTCGAACTGTAGTTATTTGGCAGCTAGCCGTCAATATTTAGCCGCGGTGCTTGCACCGCGCCCGGAAAACACAGTGCCGCGATGCTTGCACCACGTTCTATACATCGCGGTGCAAGCACCGCGGCTAAATGGCTCACCGATTCCGCCAATCCACCCCCGACATCTCCGCCAGTGTGAGCATCAGCGCGTGCGTCCCCTCGCGCGCATGTCCCCGCTCCGCCAGCCGGCCGTAAAGTTCGCGTGCTAGCTTGAGTCCCGGCAGCTTCAGTTCCATCCGTTCCGCCTCGGTGAGTGCGATGTCCAGGTCTTTGATGAAATGCTCGACAAAGAAGCCAGGATCGAAATTCCCGGCAATGATCCGTGGGCCGAGATTCGCGAGTGACCAACTTCCCGCGGCCCCGGTGGCAACCGACTGCATGACCTTTTGCAGGTCGAGCCCGGCGCGATAGCCGTAGAGCAGCGCTTCGCACACACCGATCATGTTCGTGGCGATTAGCGTTTGGTTGACCATCTTGGCGTGCTGACCCGCTCCGGGGCCTCCCTGCCAAATCCAGGTCTTACCCAGGGCTTCCCAGCACGGGGCCAAGGCCTCGACGGTTTCGCGCTCGCCTCCGATCATGATCGACAGCGTGCCGTTGCGTGCCCCCACGTCGCCACCGGAGACGGGAGCATCAATACTCACGACTTGCTGGTGGGTGGCGGTCTCGGCAATCTGTGCCGCGAGCGAGGGCCGACTGGTCGTCATGTCAACATGCACGCTACCAGCACGACAACCGGCTAGCACCCCATGCTCGCCCAGCAACACCTCTTCCACGTCATGGGGATAGCCCACAATCGAAAACACCACGTCGGACTGCTCCGCCACGGCCTGCGGAGAATCCGCCCAAACGGCACCTTTTTCCACCAGTGCATCGGCCTTGGCCTGAGTGCGATTGTGAACCGTCACCCGATACCCGGCCGCGATGAGGTGCCCGCACATACTGGTTCCCATCACCCCCGTGCCAATCCAGCCGAGGCGAGTTCTGTCGGGCGTAAAGAGAGGAATCATGGCGAATCCTGCGGGAGAAACGAGTGATCGGTCCCAGCAAGATACTCCAACAGTGCAAGAATGCAAAACGCCGCGCCGTTAGCCGGGGTCGTCCCGACCCCGATCCCGTCATCGGCGCAATAAAAAAGACCCTCACCACATAGGAAGCTACACGCAATGCGGATAACTCCCCTGCCCCGATGCGTGGTGAGGGTCATGATTTGGCGAAAAAGTCGTTTTCGTTAACTAACTATCTATTCATCGGATAACCAATGCTGCTCGCAAAAATGCAAATTTCCAAATTGATTTGCGGCAAGCCGAGAGGCTTCTCTTTGAGGGGTGAACACCCGTGTTTTGTGGGCCATTGAATCAAGGAAGACATCCTTGAGTTCCTCGTTGTGCCACGATTGCCCGTGACTTCCGCAAGTTTCGTGGCAATAATTGCAACATGAGTGACAAAGGGTTGCCCCTAATTCACACCCCCAGAATTGTGAGCCCAGACCAATGTCCCCCGAACTGCCCAAGTGGAAACAGCGCACGATTGGTTTTATCCAGAACTTGCTGCAAGACACGGTCGATCATCTGCGGCTCTTGGCCGATAGCAGCCAGCTCAATCGCCGCACCCGCAGTGCCATGAAATCAGGCCGTGCCGCCCGCGCAAGTTTCTTGGCCATCCGGCATCATCAACGCCGCTTGGCGCGCCGCCGGGAAATTCGCCTGCTGGTCGAGGGACCGGTCAGCGCGAATCGCTAGATCACTTGATGCGCTCGTCATAATCAAAGACGTAGTGATCGATGCAGGCTAACAGTCCCATCGCCAAAGCCGAGGCCACGAACGAAGCCGCCGCTTGCCCGCTTTGCCGCAGGTAGGCCGTGCCCCCTTCGACGTTCATGCTCACAAACCATTGATAGAGCATGTACACGGCTTCGCACAAGAAGACGATACCCAAGATAAACGCGACCCATGCGGCCGTTTCGATCATGCGTTCAAAGAGCCATGCCATCGTATTGCCTGCTGCGGTTTACGTGTGAAAAGGAGAATTGCTGCTCTCGTCACACGATAACCGCTCACCGGTCAAAACGCTAGAGATAGCGTGAAATAGCCTTCGGCGCAAGCCGTGGGTCAAGAACCATCGGCTCGCGCCGACGGCTATTTCAGCTTGTCGCTCCCGCGTCGCAGCGGGCCAAGAGATTTTCCAGTCCCTGCCGATGGCAGAAATCGCCAAACGACTCGTCGTTCTCGCGGGCGACCTTGAAATATCGGAATACCGCCACGATGGTCGGAATCACATCCGCCTCGGGGACCAAATCTTTGTAAATAAAGTTGAGCCGATCCCCCATCACCCGACCGCCGAGAAAGATCGTGTACTTGCCGGCGGTCTTGCCCACCAGCCCGATGTCGGAGTTGTACGGCCGCGCGCAACCGTTGGGGCACCCGGTCATCCGCAACGTGTAGACTTCGTTGCTCAGGTCCAGCTTGGCAAGCTCCGCTTCGAGTTGGTCCACCAAACTGGGTAGCAAGCGTTCGCTCTCGGTAATCGCCAAGCCGCATGTCGGCAGCGCCGGGCAAGCCATCGACCACCGCCGCGTGTTGGAAATTTCTTCGCTCAGCGGCACCCCATGCCGACGTAAGGTGTCCAAAAGTGGCTGGCGGTCGGTGTCCTTGAGATCGCAGAAGATGATGCTCTGATGCGGCGTCAGTCGCAGCGGCGGGGCCATGGTGCCGCAAATCTCGCGGAGCGCCGACTTGAGCCGATAATCCCCTTCGTCCTTAATCCGGCCATTCTCGACGTTCAGGCCATAAAAGAATTGGCCGTCCCCTTGGGCCTGCCAGCCCATGCCGTCGTTGAAGCCGTACACATGCACGGGTCGTGGGGCGGGAAGTGCCGCGCCATAGTACTCCTCGACCTTCTGCTTGAAGCGGTCGATCCCCCAATCGTGGATCAAGTATTTCAGCCGAGCGACTTTGCGGTCGGCCCGATTGCCGAAGTCCCGCTGCACCTTGACGATGGCGGTTGACACATCGATCGCCTGCTGGGGCGTGACGTAGCACATTGGCTGGGCAATCGCGGGGAAGGTTTTCTTCGCGCTCGGCGTAGTGCCGAAACCGCCCCCAACCAGGATGTTGTATCCGATGATCTTCCAGTGTTCGCAAATCGCCAAGAGGCCCAAATCCTGGGAATACACGTCGACGCTATTGTCGCCGGGCAGCCCGATGCCGATTTTGAACTTCCGCGGCAAATAAGTCGGGCCGTAGATTGGTTCGACTTCTTCGCCCTTGGACGAGCCGACCAATTCCCGCTCGCCGGTTGCTTCGTCGGTGAGCCAAATTTCGTGATAGGCGTGCGTTTGCGGGGTGAGATGCAGGGCAATCCGCGCTGCCATGTCCTGCATATGGTCGTAAACCGGATCACCTTTGTAAGGGCACGGCGAGCACATGACGTTCCGCTTCACGTCGCCGCACGCGGCAATCGTGGTGAGCTGCACGTCGTTAATCCGGCGGATCGTCTGCTTGACGTCGTCTTTGAGAATGCCGTGGAGTTGCAGGCCCTGGCGAGTCGTGATCCGCAAAGTCGTGTTCCCGAGCTCATCGCACAGATCGATCTCGGCCTGCAATTGGTCGCTGGAAAGGATGCCGCCCGGGATCGCCGTGCGGATCATGAAGCTGAACGCCTTGCCCGACTTGCGGTCGTCCCGATTGTCCTGCTGATACATGCCGTGATGCTTGAGCAGTTGGATGCTTTCCTTGCCAAAATGGTCGGTTCCATCGACCAACTCGGCGGCAATCGTTCCGCGCAGGTAATTGCTCTCTTGCTTGAAATGTTCAACAGGACTTAGCTTTTCGGTGGTTTCTTCGCTCATCTCGCTCGTCGTGGTCTGCGTATCGTTGTATTGGGCCTCGGCACAGATTGCCTATTTCAGTCAAAATCCCAAGTAGTGCATGATACTCGCTTGACCCCACTTCGACCATAGTGGCCAGCTTGCAGCGGACCCTGCTGGCGTCTCAGAAGCCGAGTATCTACGATGCCTTGTTATGAAACGCCGCCAAAAATACGCTGCTTCGCTCGCTGATCGGCTGGCCGTCTGGCTTGCCACGGGGTTGGGCATCGGGCTGGTGACGCCGGCTCCCGGCACCGTGGGGGGGCTGTTGGGCCTGCCCCTTTCCTGGGCCATCATGCAACTCCCCACCCTGGGGTGGCAGATTGTCGCCACACTCGTGGTTGGACTCGTCGCGACGAACATTTGTTCGCGGGCCGTTCGCATGATCGGCGGCGACGACCCCCAGGAAATCGTGCTCGACGAAATCGCGGTCCTGCCGATTGTGTACCTCGCCAGTGGCCTCACGAACTGGCGCGTGCTGTGGGCGGGCTGGCTACTGTTTCGGCTGTTCGATATCACCAAACCGCTCCCCGCGCGAAACCTGGAAAAACTCCCCGGCGGTTGGGGCGTGATCGCCGACGACGCGGCCGCCGCGATTTATGCGTGCCTCGCGCTGTGGATCATCAAGGGCCTCGACCAAACCTACGCCTGGGGCCTGCTCACACCTGTCTTGGTAAGCTAAAATCAGTGCTAATCATAATTCCTTCCGCGCAGCGCCGGGACTTGTCCCGTTCTTAATTCCCTTAATGCCCACCGCCATGCCCGCCAAAATCCTCGACGGCAAAACCCTCGCACAACAAATCCGCCGCGAGTTAGCGGGCGAAGTTGCCGAGTTTCACAAACAGTCGGGTATCACGCCAACTCTGGCTGCTGTACTCGTGGGCGACGATCCGGCCAGCGAAGTCTACGTCCGCAACAAACGCCGCGACTGCGAAGAAGTCGGCATTGCGAGCCGACTGGAGAAACTTCCCGTCACAGCGACGCAGGCCGAACTTTTGGCGGTCATCGACCAACTCAACCAAGATGTGCAAGTTCACGGCATCTTGGTGCAGTTGCCGCTGCCCAAGCAGATCGATACCGAAGTGATTCTCGAAGCGGTGAGCGTCTCGAAAGATGTCGACGCCTTCCACCCCGAGAATGTCGGCCGCTTGGTGCAAGGTCGCCCCGTGTTCCTGCCCTGCACTCCGCATGGGGTGGTCGAACTCTTAAAGCGCAACAACATCGCCACCGCGGGAAAACACGTTGTCGTCGTGGGGCGGAGCGACATCGTGGGGAAGCCGCTCTCCATCATGCTCGCCCAAAAAGGGGCCGACGCCACGGTCACGCTCTGCCACAGCCGCACCGCCGATTTGCCCGCCGTGACGCGACTCGCTGATATTCTGGTCGTCGCTATCGGTAAGCCGAACTTCATCGTCGCCGACATGGTACGTCCCGGTGCGACCGTGATCGATGTGGGCATCAATCGCGTCGAGTCAGGACTCGTGGGTGACGTTGATTTCGAGGGTGTAAGCAAAGTCGCCGGCGCGATCACCCCCGTCCCCGGCGGCGTGGGGCCACTCACCCGCGTGATGCTGCTGGTAAACACCCTCACCGCCGCACGCAGAAGTGTTTAACTAAAGCCGCGATGCAACGCATCGCACGGCTCTTCACCACGTCAACTCATGCGCCCCCTTCTTTGTCACGTTCTCCTCAATCCCCGTGATGTGCCCCCCCGAAAGATGTATCACCCGATCCGCCATGTCGGCGATCACCGCATTGTGCGTGATGACCGCCGTGGTCGTGCCGAGGTCTTGGTTGATCCGCTGAATTGCGTCGAGCACCAAGATGCCGGTTTCAACATCGAGCGCGCCGGTCGGCTCGTCGCACAAGAGCACGGCCGGCCGCTTCGCCACAGCGCGAGCGATGGCCACCCGCTGCTGCTCGCCACCCGACATCTGCGCCGGGAAATGATCCATGCGGTCTTGAAGATTGACCATCGCCAGCGCCGCGCTCGGGTCCATCGGATCGCGCGCGATCTCGGTGATAAGCGCCACATTCTCCCGCGCGGTGAGGCTGGGGATGAGATTGTAAAATTGAAACACGAACCCCACATGCTCGCGGCGATAGGTGGTAAGAGCCGCGTCATCGAAACTCGTAAGTGTCTTATCGCGGTAAATGATCGTGCCGGTGCTCGGCGAATCCAGCCCGCCGAGAATGTTTAAGAGAGTGCTTTTGCCGCTTCCCGATGGACCCAGCAGCACCACAAACTCGCCGCTGAACAGATCGAGGTCCACCCCTTTCAAAGCATGCACGTCGACTTCGCCCATGTGGTAAGTCTTGGTGATCCCCCGAGCGGTAAAGACCGATTCGCGCTGCGTCGCCGTGGCTGTCATGCTGCAAGTATCGAGGGTGAGCTGGCGACAGTCAAACGCCACCACGATGTTACTTACCGTTCCATCTCCGCATCGTTCACAATCAACGGCTTACCCTCGCCCGGGGTGATCTCGACATTCACCAGCTTGATCCCCTCGACGTGGCGAATTTCCAGCCCCGCCCGCTCGGATTTGATTTTCACGTTCTCGAGCAGCACATTCTTGATCGGACTCTCCGGCAAGCCCACGATGAAGCCCGCGTCCTTTGTGCTGGTGGCCGTGAGGTTGCGGATCGTGATGTTGCTGTAGGCCGGCGTTGTTTTCGTGACGGGCTTGGGCTTTTCGACGGCGGGAATCTTGGGATAGTAACAAACAATCGTGATCGCCCCCGCGACGTTTTTCATCGTGATGTTTTCGCACAGCACATTCACCACGGCCCCACCCTTCTTGCGATCGGTCTTGATGCGGATGCCATTGTCGGTGCCCTCGAACGTGCAGTTGCGCACAATCACGTCCTTCACGCCGCCCACAAGCTCGCTGCCAATCGACATGCCATGCCCATGCTTGAAGGTGCAATCTTCCACGAGCAGCGTGTCGGCGGCGAATTCGCGGTTGGGATGAGGCTTGCCGCTTTTCACCGCGACGTTGTCATCTCCCACGTCCACCAGACATCGTCTGATCGTAACGTTATGGCACATACTGGGATCAATCGCGTCGGTGTTGGGCGCTCGCTCGGGAGCAAAGAATTTCGCATCCTCGACAAGCACATTCTCGCAATCGGTCGGCACGAAATGAAACTTCGGCGCGTTCTGAATTGTCACTCCTCGCACCACGAGATTCTTTACTCGCGTGAGCACAATGAGATTCGGTCGCGGCAGTGTGTAGCCCGACTTCTTTTGCCGGGCTTCCTCGGCCGGTATCCACCACCGCTCGCCCGAGCCGTCGATGGTTCCTTCGCCTTCGATGGTGACGTTCTCCAAATCCTTGCCGGTGAGAAAATGGTTGAACTCGCCCGGCTTGTCGGTGCGAGCGTAATCCGCCGGGTCATCGGTCGCCTTGATCGTCGCCCCCTTTTCGAGCCGCAGCGTGGTGCCCGTGCGAATCACGAGTGGCTTGCACAAATAAGTCCCCGCCGGCACCAGCACCACGCCGCCATCCGCTTGGCCGCACTCATCGAGCGCTTTCTGCACCGCGCCGGTATCCAGGGTCGTGCCATCACCGACGGCCCCCGCGTCGCGCACATTGAACACACCCTCGCCCCAAGCTGCGGTACAAAGCCAAGTCGCAACAAACAAGCAACACATTCCACGAAGAAAGGCAGAAATCATAATTTACCCTGAGCAAAAGTGAAAAGTTGAATCCCCCAATTCTACGCCAAGTCGTTTCCAATGATCACCTACAAGGATTTGCAAAAAACTTCGTGTCCTCCGTGCCTCCGTGGTGCGATTCCTTCCTACCAGTTGCGAACGTGCGCCAATCGTCGATAATGCCCAGAACTTCACACCTTTAACCAGGGAGTTCTCACGGTCATGCAAAAATATGCACTAATCGTTTTGCTAATTCTCACCACGAATCCTACCCACGCCGCGATCCAAACCAAGACCGTCACCTACAAGGCGGGCGACACCGAATGCCGGGGCTACCTCGCCTGGGACGATGCCACTGAAGGCCCCCGCCCTGGCGTGTTGGTGGTCCACGAATGGTGGGGCCTCAACGACTATGCCAAAAAGCGAACCGAGGAACTCGCGAAGCTTGGCTACATTGCCTTTGCCGCCGACATTTACGGCGAAGGCAAAACCACGACCCATCCCGCCGACGCCGGCAAGATGGCGGGCGAAGTCCGTGCGAACGTCGACGCCTGGCGCACGCGAGCCCAAGCCGCCCTCGACGTGCTGAAAGAGCAGCCGCAGTGCGACAAGGAAAAACTTGCCGCCATCGGTTACTGCTTCGGCGGCGCAACGGCCCTGCAACTCGCCTACGCTGGGGCCGACCTCGACGCGGTCGCCACCTTCCACGGTGCCCTTCCCGTGGCGACGGCTGACGAAGCGAAACAAATCAAAGCCGAACTGCAAATCAACCACGGAGCCGACGACCCCATGATCGGTGCTGACGCGGTCGCCGCGTTCAAGAAGCCGCTCGACGAAGCCGGCGTGAAATACGAATTCATCGCCTACCCCGGCGCGGTCCACAGCTTCACGGTCCCCACCGCCGACGAAGTGGGCATCCCCGGCATCAAATACAACAAAGAAGCCGACGAAAAATCCTGGCAGGCAATGCAGGAGCTGTTTGAGCGAAAGCTGGGGAAGTAGTATATCACTATCAGCTTAAAATCGGTTTTTCCTGGGGATTCGTGCTAGAATGGCGAGTAGAGAGTTAGAGCGAATTCGTCTGGCCATTATCGAGCATCGTTATGCATTGACCGAGCATGCCACTGATGAGATGAATAAAGATTGGCTCGATGTGCTTGATGTCGAGTCAGCAATTCTCACCGGTCAGATCGAGAAAACTCTAACGCACGACCCGCGAGGAACCAGATACGTTGTCGTGGGACAGGGTACGGATCAAAGCACGCCAGTTGGAGTTGTTGTTCGCTTTGTTGTTGAAGACAAGCTTTTAGTATTAACGGTTTACGAGGTGAAATGACATGTACGACTTTCCTTGTGAACATTGCTCAGGAACCGTTCGCGAACGCAGAAGTGTTCGTGAGGCTATTCGTCACAAAGACGATTTTGTCATTCTCGAAGATGTGCCAATTGGGGTTTGTGAAACGTGCGGTTCCCGCTATTTCGATGCCTCGGTTTTGAGGCGTGTTGCTGAAATTGGTCGTGGAACGGTTCCGCCATTGAGAACCCTGCAAGTTCCTGTCGATGCCTATTTGCCTGCGCAGTAAGCTAATTCCTGCAATCGTGAATCCAAACGTGCCGACGAAAAATCCTGGCAAGCCATGAAAGAGTTATTCGAGAATAAGTTGGGAAAATAGTGGCGTGATCGTCTCACATCAAGCGACTGTTTGTTTGCCAAGCCGCGACTACTCACGGCATCTTTTTATTGGGGCGCACTTTCACTCATCTATGGAAATTGTAATGCGAAGTCAAACGTGTTCGATCATGGTGCTGGCCTTGCTTTCCTTGTGTATCAGCGCACGCGCGGCCAGTGTGAGCGATTTTCTCAACTTCAGTCACCCCGCAGTGCCGGGTCGATTATTCGTTCCGCCGGAAGCTGCTAATCCCGGCGATCCCCGGCCGCTCATACTCTTTCTGCACGGTGCTGGCGAGACAGGGACCAACAACATCGCGCAGATCAACGGCAACATCGACAACTTGCTCCAAGGCGCCAAAGATCGGGGGGCGTTTCTCTACGCGCCTCAAGCCACCACCTTTACCTGGGCCGACATCACACGCACGACGAATGTCATGTCCATGATCGACCAAGCGCTCCTCGATTTCAATGTCGATCCCGACCGCTTGTATGTGACGGGGCTCTCAATGGGTGGCGGCGGCGTCTGGAACATGCTCAACCGCTTTGATGATCGCTTCGCGGCTGGTGTGCCGATTGCCGCGGTTTCGCCCGGCAGTGATTTCAGCGGCGCGAATTTGGTGGGCAAACCAGCCTGGGCATTTCATGCCCGTGACGATGGCGTCGTTTCGCCGGTTGCCAGCCGCAATGTCGTGAATTCCGTTCTCTCGGCTGCGTCCGCCGCGCCGCTGACGTATCCTCCTACCACTGAGAGGTTGTCGACCTTGCGATACACGAACGATGAAGTGGGACTTCGCTACAGTGAATCGCCCGATGGCGGACACGGCATTTGGGGTCCGGTCTACAACATGCCGCTAGTTTACGAATGGATGTTTTCTCAAACGCTTATGGCCCCCGCACCCGTGGCTCCGGCCGGTGGCGGCCAAGTGATCATGAACAACACGAGCCCCTTGTACCCCATTGCCGACCAAGACGGGATTGCGATCACCGCCAGAACCGGCTTTGCGGCGGTTGGCACGATTGATCTTCCTGATGCGGTAGTTTCGGCCACTAATGCGGGCAGTCTTGCGCTCTTAGCAAGTTCTTTCACACAATTCGGTGCTTCGATTCCCGTCGGAATCCGCACCGTGGAGGGATCGATTTTCGGCAACATCGGAGCTCCGCTCACGGCGAGCGATCCCTTGATCGGGAAGAATATCTATGTCGTCGTGGGAGACGGTGCTGATATCGCGAGTTCGGATTCGTTGTTCGTGCTTAAATCCGATGAGCAATTTGCCCTTGGTTCGCCGGCCTATATGGCCAACATTTTGATTAACAGCAACCTTAGCCCGTCACAAATGTTGTTGGGAACCCACGGGACGGTGTTTGCCAGTCGGGCAGGAGGCTTCCGCCCTGGCATTATCGCCGCTGCGGTGAACGTGCCCGAACCGACAACGGGTTTGCTGATTGCCGTGGGCATTATCGTGTTGTTTCCCACTCGTCGACATTCCCGCATCAAACTCTTGACCACCGTTTCTAGTAAGGGCGTGTTTAGACTGACCGATCTTTCCGATTAACTTCAATTTCCCTCGTTCACCGCCGCGCACTGCGTCACCATTCCCACCGCCGCATCTTCCACCGCCCACAAATCCAGCTTCGCTTGAATAAACTCAATGAGCGCCGCCTGCTCGGTGCCGCCGCGGCCTTCGACTTGCATCGGCGGGCCAAACGCAAATCGCACCTTACGCATCGGATTGATCGCACCAAAGTCGGCAATTGGTTTCCCTAGTCCCCAAGCGTCGGTCATGAGCGCCAGCGGCACTATCGGCACTCCCGCGCGGCTTGCCAGCTTCACCCCCACGGAATTAAACTTCTCAACCTCAAACTTCGCCGCTCGGCGTCCCTCGGGAAAGATGATGATCGAAGTCCCCCGCGCGAGCCGCTCCGCGCCCCCTTCCATCATCAACTTGAAGTCTTGCCGTGGGTCGGTCTGAGTCACCGCCACCGGATCGCGGGTGCGCATCACATGCTTGAAGATCGGATAGTTAAGCAAACTCGCCTTCACCACGAACGTGGCATGTTTGATAGGCTGCACAATCGACGGCAGCACGGCCGTTTCCAGCGAGCTCATGTGATTGCCGACCACCAAGCACGGTCCGTCGACTTGCCGCAGATAATCCAGCCCCGTGATCTCAAACTTCACGCCAACTTGTTCCAAGTGGCGAACCATCGCCAAGCTGCTCGCGGCCCAGTCGTCGTCACCATAATTGCCTCGCGCCGCCTGCCAAGCGCAGGTGATGGTGTAGCGGATGAATTGGAAATGAAACGCAAATGAGGGAAACGTCCGCCCGAACCACCCGATTTTGAGGGGGGGTGTGGTGTAGGAATCGCCAGAAAAATCAATCTGCCTCATTCCCAATAGGATAACCGGCGCACAACCGCGTGGGGAGAGTGGATTTTTTGTGTTCGCTGGTTTTGACTGTCGTCATTCCCGCGCAGGCGGGAACCCAGCATCAGGGTCACATATCATGGATTCCCGCCTGCGCGGGAATGACATGTATAAAAAAAGGGGGGCCGCATGTTTCGACGCGGCCCCCAACCTTCCAAAACTAAAACGAATGCCTTACTTAATCTCAACCTTGCGTGGCTGCGCGGCGGGCGACTTCGCGACCGTCACACGCAACACGCCGTCGGTCAACTCCGCGGCAATGCTTTCCACGTCGATGGTCTCGGGCAGGGTAAACAAACGCGTCACCTTGCCGTAGAATCGCTCTTCCCGCCAACCTTTGCGGTCGGTCGTGGTCTCGTCGTGCTTGCGTTCCGTCGCAATGGTGAGCGCTCCCTTGTCGAACGTCACGTCGACGTTCTCGCGCTGCACGCCCGGCACGTCGAGTTCAATGTGATAGGCAGTTTCGTCCTCCCACAAACCGGCGCTGGTATGACCGGTACGATGGCTCGGAGAGAGAACCTGATTCAGGAACGCGTCAAAGTCCGCCAGATTAGCTGGCACGAAATCACGCAAACGATTCTTTGGGGTTGGGCAGTTGGTCATTGCACATCTCCTCTTAAAACTAAAGGAACCTCTTATGACACTCGCGGTGACACAGCCTACCGTGCCACCGCCGGTGAGTTTCTCAGTCACGCAAGGAGGAGAAAGCACCTTGCGTACCAATCGTTTTGGAGCGACTGGCGAAATTCGCAAGTAATTGATTTGTAATCTCTTGCGTCAAAGAATGATTCAACACATTGTCAGAATGGCAGTGCCGACTTGGCACCCGCTGCGCGCAAGACGCGGAAGAAGCTGCCTTTTTGGCAGTGAGCGAGAGCGTACGAAACTATGGCGAATCCTGGCGTCGTTTTTCGAGCCACCGAGCAAGAGAGACATCACTTTCAGCCGAGCGTTTCCCAGCTAGCAGACCTGCCACGCTGATGTCCTCATCCAAGTTTGGCCAATGAATTCCTTCGCCGTCGCCAATGAGTTCGTAGTGTTCACGTTCCTGCTGCCGTCCGTTGAGCAACCGTGGATACCAGGCCAAAGGAACGGAAATAGCCCGTCCGTCATCCAGGGAAACGGTCATCGAGTCGTCGGAAAATCGCACCGCTTCGGCGAAGACTTCTTGCTCAGTGATCAAAGTGCTCATGCCAAGCCTCAAGAATGCGGTCTTTGTTCTCTTCAACTAATTTTAGTATCGAATTGATCTCGTGACCTTGAAATCCCCGCGAACGAGCCACTCGCACCGGATTCAGCCAAAATTTAGCCATCGCACGGTCTTTGCGAACGTGAACATGAGGCGGTTCAGTTCCTTCCGCGGAATAGAAGAAAAACTTGTAAGGCCCTATGTCATCAATCGTTGGCATTGTGACTTCTCGCGAATGCATTGCGTTCAGCAATAATTATAACACAAAGCAGGCGATTTCTGAAAAGCCAAAATGATACATGCTCCCCCTGGTCTTCGGGAGAGGTGGTTTGTTTTCCTGACGAATAGTGCAAATATTCCGCCTCCAAACAACACACAGCCGCGCGAACCCAAGGTCCGCGCGGCCATATTGGATAACATCTCTCACCAAGCCCGGCGGCCTACTCCCTCGTCAATTGGATTTCCATCATCTTGAATTCCTTGCCCGTCTTGGGGTCGGGACCGAACATTTCCAGCGTCTTGGTGTTGGGGCCGGTGACTGTTTCCACTTCGCGCATCACCATCGGCTTTTTTGTGATCGGGCAATTCCCCGTGAATTCCCAAGTGAGCGTCTTGCCGTCGGCCGACAACTCACCGGTGCCGTTCATGATGCCGGTACCCATGTTGTCGAGCCAATTGGCGACAAACTTCTGCGACACATTGTCAAAACCGTAAATGCCCAGACCATTGAACGGCCCCATGCCGGGCATTTCACCCTTCATTTCGCACATGATAAAACGTCCGTCCAAAAGCGGCGTGACTTTGGACGTGCCACCGCTAGAGACCGGTTCACCGCCGGGCATCATCCACATCTGGGTTTTGCAAGTCCAGGTGCCCACGTCGCCCGCCAAATGCTTGTGCATTTCGCCGGGCGTGGCCGCGGACATCATGGCTTGCATGTCTTCAGCAGTCCAGCCGTTGGGGAGTTGCATCGGCGCCGCCGCCTCTTGGGTTGCTTGCGCTAGCGCCAATGTTGTCAGCGCATTCACGCCAACAACAAGTAGCACGGCCCGGAGCAGAAATCGAGAATTACTCATAGTCTTTGCCTCCTAAAAAATACGGGGTTACACAAAAAATCAACGTCTTAACGGAATCAAGGCCCGCAGCCGCCCGTCACGTAAAAATAGACCCAACCACACTAACATGCCGCCGATTACGGGACCGAAAAAGGGATCATCAATCCGCACATGCGTGGCAGTGGCTCCACCCAGATAGCCGGTGAGCAGAATTGCTCCGAGCACCGCAGTCTGTGGAATCGCGTAGACGATTGTGCAGACGATCTCCAAGATCCCCAGCGCCAAATCCTTTGTTTCAGACCACCCGAGTCGCGTGAATTCCTTGGCGACTTCGCTGTGATTTGAGAGTTTCATCACCGCGCTGAAGAGCAACATCAGCACCACGACGCCGCTCATGACTCGGCCGGTCCAGATCATCCCTTTTGATGAGCCCGTTGTTTCGATATCCGTCGCCATGTTTTACCCTCGCGATTTGTTGAGATTGCCGTGAAATCAATGCGCCGACGATTCTACCACCGATTTCATGCGGGCCAAACCCTGCTCGAAATCGGGTATCCCAAACCAGATTCTTCGGTCGGCAGGCCTCTCTCAGAATGACACTGATTACGAGACGATCGCTTACTTCTTCTTAAAATCAGCCAGCATGAACGTCTTCCAACCACCGTCATCCCCCTGCATCGTGGAACTCAAGGTGTAGTGATCCGGTGATTTGAATTCAATCACGTCACGATACTTGGCCATCTTGCCGGGGCTCATCATGTTCGGTCCTTCGGTATTGAGCGTGAGCGTATTGCCTTCAAGTGTGCCTTCGTACTGCCACATATGATCGCTGATCGAATCCGACCATGTGCCGACGTACTTTTTCTTTTTCGGATCGAAGCCAAGCTGCATGATGCTTTCCATCGGTTGGCCCATCATCTTACTGTTGCCCGCGGAGACGATCCAAAAAGGCCCCATCATCTTCGCCTTGTGGACACCCTGGCACTCCATGGCGGGCTGGCCAGGCATCCCCGAGGCTTCCATTTTCGAATCCCATTCGCCGACAAATTTCTCCAGAAATTTATGCTCCTGTTGCGGCTTCGGCATCTCTTGAGCGCTGGCAAGTGAAATGCCCAGGTTGGCAACGGCAACGATAAAGTAAGTTAATAAAACGTGTTTCATGACAAGCTCCTTTTTTCAGTTGGTAAATTCATTCTTCCGGCAGCCCCGCAATTTCCAGCACGGGCCGAATTTCCACGGTGCCCACGCGCACCCCTGGATGCCGGGCCGCAATGGAGATCGCTTCCTCGATGTTGCCTGCTTCAATCAGATAAAACCCACCGAGCACTTCGTTCGTTTCCGCAAAGGGCCCGTCGGTGATGATCGGCTTGCCGTTTCGCACCCGCACACTCGTGGCGGTGTCGGACCAAGCCAGCGGTGACGCCAAAATATATTGGCCCTTGCTGTGCAATTCATGGGTCAGTTCCACCGCCTCAGCAATCGCGGCGGCATGAACTTCTTTACCGGCTTGCTTCCAGTACTTTTCGTCGTCGTAGCTCAAAAGCAGGTAACGCATGATTCAACTCCATAAAGCCCAGGGATGGCACTCCCTGGGTCGAAATGTTTATACACTCATCACCATGTCGGAACTCCCCGACTTAACTGGCAGCCCACTGATCTCCAGCATCGGCCGCACCTCGACAGTCCCCTTCCGCGCCCCCGGAATGCGCGTGGCAATCGAGAGCGCTTCATTAAGATCCTTGGCCTCAATCAAAAAGTACCCACCAAGCTGCTCCCGCGTTTCGGCAAACGGCCCGTCGGTGACAAACTGTTTCCCCTCGCGAATCCGCACGCTCGTCGCGGTCGCAACGGGATGCAGCGGCGCAGCCCCCAAGTATTGACCCCGAGTATGCAGCTCGCGCGTGAGTGCCGTCGACTCCGCGTAGCAATGCTCCCGCTCCTCGTTGGTCCAATCGTTTTCATTCGTGTAAATGAGCAGCATATATCGCATGGTGTTCTCCTCTTGTATTGAATTGATAACGGTGGCGATCCACGATAGACTCTGGCCTATTTCCCGTCGTAAGCGTCCTGCAATTTTTTGATGTCGAGCTTCACCATCTGCATCATCGCCTGCATGGCACGGGCCGATTTCTCGGGCTCTTGGCCGTCGATAAGCTCAAGAATCTTGCTGGGCCAAATCTGCCACGACACGCCGAACTTGTCTTCCAGCCAGCCACACTGCACTTCCTTGCCTCCCTCGGTGGTCAACTTCTCCCAGTAGTCGTCGATTTCCTCTTGAGACTCACAAGCAACGACGATGGAAAATGCCGGCGTGAGTTGATAGTGTGACCCACCGTTGAGGGCCGTGAAGTATTGGCCCTCGATTTCAAAACCGATGGTGAGTACGGAACCTTTTGGGCCTGGCCCTCCGTCACCGCAGCGAACTGTCTTAGTGACTTTGGCGTTCTTAAAAACCGAAAGGTAAAAGTTGACGGCTTCTTCGGCATTGGTATTGAACCAGAGAAAGGGTGAAATTTTTTGCATTGCTATGTCTCGTTTTTATTTGAGTTGAGGTAATTGGCGAGCCGGTGAGTTTATCCCGCCGGAATACGCCCGCTGGGATAAACCCAGCGGCTCGCTTTAGTCGTTACTTCTGCACAAACCCTGGGTCCATCCAAAAGTGCTCCCAAATATGCCCATCGAGGTCCTCAAAACCCCATTGATACATAAACCCATGATCTTGTGGATCGTTGTACTTTTTGCCCCCCGCCGCGAAGGCCTTTTCAACGATGTCATTCACTGCCGCGCGTGACTTGCAATTCAGCGCGGTGAGCGATTCGACATTGGTTTTGGCGTCGATGATTTTCTTGGGCGTGAACGTCGCGAAAAACTTTTCTACAAGCAGCATCGCGTAGATGTCTTCGCTGATGATCATGCAGGTCGCATTCTCGTCGGTAAACTGCGGATTGAACGTGTAGCCCAACTTGGTGAAGAACTCGACCGACTTGTTCAAATCTTTCACCGGCAAATTGATGAACACTTTCTGCTCGTGGGCACTCTTCTGCGCGTTCTCGACTGCCCCAGCCAGCAGGCGTTCTTCCTGCTCGCGCAGCTCGGGCGTGAACTCGGCACCAAAATCCTCCGCCGCAAAGACTTGGCGAATCTCGATCTCCGTGTCCGTGCCAGGATGCGGATGCGGACACTTCTTGGCCCACTCAATCGCTGCCGCGAGCGAGGGGCACTCCCAGAGCCAGTAACCAGCGATCAATTCTTTCGTCTCGGCAAACGGCCCGTCGATCGCCGTGCGCTTTGAGCCGGAGAATTGCACGCGGGCCCCCTTCGAGGTGGGATGCAATCCTTCCCCCGCCAGCATCACACCGGCTTTTACGAGTTCTTCGTTGTAATTTCCCATCTCGCGGAGCAATTGCTCGCTGGGCATCACGCCCGCTTCGCTCTCTTTGGTCGACTTCACGATCACCATGAATTTCATCGCTTATCTCCTGATATAGCCGCGACACAAGGTGTCGCACGGAATCTTTTGAAAAAGGCTGAGTTCTTCGCTTAACACAAAGTAGTCGAGCCGTTCGCGACCAAATCGACAGCCCCCCAAAAAATCCCACGAAATTTTTTTCAGCCCAATTCCGCCAATCTGCCCGCGAGAAAACGCCGTTCTGGTTCCTGGCGAGCCAAGTTGAGCGCTTGCTGATAAGAATCCCTGGCATCAGCCGTTTTGCCCAGTCGACGGCAAAAGTCGGCCCGCGTCGCGTGGGCCAAATGATAATCCGTCAAGTCGCCCCGCGTGAGAATCGCGTCCACCAACTCCAGCCCCGCTGCGGGGCCGTCCCGCATTGCCACCGCCACGGCCCGATTCAACTCCACCACCGGCGAAGGGGTCACCCGCGCGAGCACGTCGTACAGCCCCACGATCTGCGACCAATCGGTGGCCTCAGCGGTCGGCGCGTCGGCATGAACGGCCGCAATCCCCGCTTGCAGCATGTAAGGACCAAACTGCCCCCCCGCGAACGCCTGGGCCACGAGTTGCTTTCCTTCGTCGATCTGGGTGCGATCCCACAGAGAGCGATCTTGATCGTCGAGCAACACAATCTCGCCCGTCGGCGAGTTCCGCGCGGTCCTGCGCGATTCATGCAGTACCATCAGCGCAAGTAATCCCACCACTTCCGAATCGGGAAGCAATTCCACCATCAACCGCCCCAAGCGAATCGCTTCCTCAGAAAGATCAGGCCGGGTGAGCGATTCCCCCGACGACGCGGAATATCCTTCGTTGAACACCAAGTAAATGACTTGGAGTACCGTGTGCAAACGGTCGGGTAAATCCTCACGCGACGGCACTTGATACGGAATGCCCGCCTCGCGAATTTTCGCTTTTGCCCGCACGATCCGCTGTGCAAGCGTCGAGGGCGTGGTCAGAAACGCACTGGCAATCGCCTCGGTCGTAAGCCCGCACACTTCCCGCAGAGTCAGTGCCACTTGCGCCTCGGGCGACAGCGCCGGATGGCAGCAAGTAAAGATCAGCCGCAAGCGATCATCGTTGATGCCCTCGCTCTCCAGCGCGGGATCGTTTTGCATGTCGATTCGATTTGCCAATTCAGTGAGAGAAGCATCGAATCGCGCCCGCCGGCGCATGGTGTCGATCGCTTTGAACCGCCCCGCCGACACGAGCCAAGCTCGCGGATTGGTCGGAACCCCTTCGTGCGGCCACTGCGCCACCGCCGCCGCGAACGCATCGGAGACCGCTTCCTCGGCCAAGTCGAAATCGCCGAGTAACCGCACAAGCGTCGCAAACACCCGCCGCGACTCCGTGCGATAGACGCTGTCGACCACGTCCCGGATTTCATTGGCGACGACGGCACTCATCGATGAAAAATCCAATTGAAAATAACCACAAAGGTACAAAGGGCACTAAGCTAGGCCGAATAAGTTTTCGCTTGTCACGATTAATTCTAAATCACCCAGAACCCCGGGTCGATTTCCAATTTTCTGCGTTCTTTGTGCCCTTCGTGCCTTTGTGGTTAATTCTCCCGAGACTCTTGCATTTGCGCGAGATGGCTAGCCAGCCGGTCAAAATTTTGCTCATTCGCCGCAGGGACAAACGCCCTTACTTTCTCCAATTCCGCCACCGATTCAAATCGCTGTCGCCAGGTAACCCGAGTTTTGCCATCGAATTCAAAGAAGGTCATCGTCATCAAAAAACGATGCATCGTTCTGAGGTGGTCAAAAACAATCCGCTCCGGTTCGACAATCTCGACAAACACGCTTTCGTTGCGATAGTCCGTGCCGCCGGGGCCGTGCATGGTGAGATGCCAATCGCCACCGGGGCGGAAGTCGAACTTCTTAATCGTGTTGGTGAAACCGCTAGGCCCCCACCACTGGGCCAACTGCTCGGGATCGCTGAACGTTTGGAAAACAACTTGACGAGGCGCGTCGATCAATCGCGTACTCACCACTTCGCGGTCGTCAGCATTCTGCTCAGCCATGCCCTATCCCTTGCACTTAGAAATAGCCCTCAGCGCAAGCTGTGGGGGGAAGAATGACACCGTTACTCCTGCACCACGTACGAACCACCAAATGTTACGTACGGCCCCTCGTCGTCGGCAATCACCACCGAAACGTCAACCTTCGTGCGGCCCTTGAACCGATGCAGCTCATAAAAATATTCGAGCGCCTCCCCCGCAACGGGGAGGCTCGTGGCGATGAACAGCGGCGTGCGCACGGGGCGGTGATAGCGGATCGTGCTGCGGCGGATCACGATGTTGCCCGTGAGGCCCTGCGATTCGAGCAGCAACAGCACCGTCCCCCAACCCGTCGCGGTGCAGAGCGCGTTGAGGCTGCCCGCGAAAGCCGAATACTGATGATTGCGATTCGGTTCGAGAGGCATTTCCATCGACAGCCGCACCCCATCCCACGAGCGGGCCTTGATCCCCATGGGAATCGTGATCGGCATTTCACGATTGAGCGTCTGTTGAAGCTTTTCGAGCAGAGATTCGTTCATGGAAAACAGACGCGACCCGATCGAGGCGTGACGAGATGACGAAGCAATTTCCCGCTGGGCAAACCGTCTATGCTACCGGAACTGTCCGTGCCGGGCTAGCGGCTGAAACTCTGTGCGAGCCAGCGGGTTCATCCCGCCGGGACAAGCCCGACGGCTCGCTTTACAGCTTCCAATTCAACAGCACCGCGTAGTTCACCAAATTCGGGTCCACGCCGTTGGGGGTGCTGTCGTAGCGGTCGTTCACCGTAAACCGCAGACTCATGTTCTTGGGCTTATCGAGATCGATCTCCCAACCCGCGTCAGACACCACGCGGTACTGCCCAAAATCTTCCCATTCGGGAAAGTAATCCACCTTCATGGTAAATCGCTGCTTATCGGAGATCAGATATTCATAGTCCAGGCCAAACAACGCTTCCGCTTTCCACTCATCATCGACGCCACCGAACTCGCGCGACGCACCGGCACCGAACCGACCGATCAAGTTGAAGTTGGCCGTGTCGACCCACTTGTAGCCCACACCGGAGTTGAGCGACACCCGCAGGTCAAAGGGTTGGAACTCGTCGTAGAGCGTTTGATTGAGCACAAATAAACTCCAGGCCGACTTGTGCAGTTTGCGATCCACGCGCACGTCGAGCAACGCATTGTTTTGTGTTTCGACGCTGTTCGCCGAGGTCATGTTGTAATTGATCTTTGAGTCGAGCGTCCACAACTCGGCATCGCGTTTGGCGTAGGCCCCGCCCGCCATGCTTTGCGACCGGTTTTGTCCCTCGCTGCCATTAAGGCCAAAGTTCACGCCCATGTCCCAGGGAGCCGGCCCGAACCAGTAGGACGTTTCATACCATTCGTAGACTTCGATGGGCTGGAGCAGTTCTTCGTCGCCGCTCAGGGCCGGGCTTGCTTCGCTGAGCGCTTCTTCCAGCACGGTCGGCACCGACTCGCTGGGCAGATTCTCGGGAAATTCAAACAGGCGCGGCGCGGGTAGAGTGGCGCTCGGCGGAGCGAACACGCTTGGTTCCTGTCCCACAGCCATCATCCCCGCCGCGCAGCAGTAGGCGGAGACAATCAGACAAACCAAGATTCTGCGAATAGGCAGCATGGCGACGAGCGGGCAAGAAAAGTTGCAACAAGGGAACCGTTTTCAGGGAGCAGGGATATACCCAACGGCTTGACGACTTCACAAGAGAGATCGCCGCACGGTGCTAGCAGAGGTAGCAGTGGAAGAGTGAGTAGGTGCGTAGGTGAGTAAGTCATTGATAACTACCTACTCACCTACGCACCTACTCACTCCCCAACAAAAAACGGGGGCTGAGCAAATGCTCAGCCCCCGTCGTTGGGTTTCATCAGTTAACTAGCAGACGCAATCAGTTGCAACCGCAAGCAGGCGCAGCCGCTTCGCAGCCACAGCCACCACCGCAGGGGGTGCTGACTTCAACTTGAGTCTCAACCATCTTGCAGACCTTCACCTCGACCTGCTTTTCAACGCAAACCGGCACGCAAACGGTGTAGGTTTGAGTCTTCTCTTCAGGCACACAGGTGTAGGTGGTCACATTGTACGTGCGGGTCTTTTCCTGGGGCACGCACACGGTGTAGTTGACTTCCTTGCTCATCGTTTCATTCACATAGCTGCAAACCTGGTACTCGGCGGTGCGAGTTTCGGTCTTGCACTTGTTCACGCAGACGGTACGAGTCCGCTCTTCGGGAACCATCTTGCAAACCTTGACGGTCCGCTCGCGGGTCTCGGTCTTGCACTTGGGCACGCACACGGTGCGAGTGCGCTCTTCGGGAACCATCTTGCAAACCTTGACGGTCCGCTCGCGGGTTTCGGTCTTGCACTTATTGACGCACACGGTACGCGTACGAGTCTCGGGCTTGCTGAGGCAGACGGTGTAGGTGTAAGGCACTTCTTCCGTCACGCACTTGTAAGTCGTGCAGGGAACTTCCTTCGTTTCACAGGTCGGCACCCAGACGCGCTTGCAAACGGTCCTCATGCAAGGATCGGCAGGTGCATCGCAACCACAAGCACTGCCGCAGCTTCCACAACCACCACAAGCGGGAACTTCCATCGTTTGGGTTTCCCAGTGGCCACCGCGAACGGTGACTTGCTTCATCGTGGTCTCGGGAACTTGCTTCGAGACGGTGCGCGTTCCTTCACGCTCTTCGGTGTAGGGCACGTTGACCGTATAAGATTGCTCGACATTTTCCGTATAAGGCACTTGCACTTCGTAGCTGACGGTCTTGTCCTCATACGTGGGGACGTTCACCGTGTAGGTCTGCTCGACGTTCTCGGTATAAGGCACTTGCACTTCGTAGCTGACGGTTTTGTCTTCGTAAGTGGGAACCATCACCGTGTAAGTCTGCTCGACATTCTCGGTGTAAGGAACTTGGACGGTGTACTCACGAGTCTTCGTTTCCGTGACCGGCTTGCAGACGGTGTACTCCACGGTCTTCGTGCGAGTCTCGGGAACCATCACCGTGTAAGTCTGAGTCTTTTCCTCGGTCTGAGGAACGCGGTTGTAAACCGTGTAGGTGCGCGTTCTCTCTTCTTGCTTGTACTCGGTGCTCTTGACGGTGCGCATCTCCGTGACGTACTCGGGGACCATTACGGTCTTCATCGTCACGGTCGGTTCACAGCCGCAAGGGGCTGCGGCTTCACCACCGCAACCACAAGCTGCCGCGGCTTCACAGCCACACGTTGGGGTCGCTTCGCAGCCACAGGCCGCTGGCTCACAACAACCACCGTGCTTCTTAAACAATCCCGCCCAAGCGTCGGCTTGAGCTCCCGCAACCAGCAATGCAACGGCTGGTAACAGGCACAACATTTTGCGATTCATATGTTGCCCTCCATCTCCTGATGAAACTTTATTTTCCAGTGGGTATCAGGTAAAACAGATTACCCAAACTGCCCATCCGGCTCTTACGATTACGAAACCCTGATTAGTTGAGAAATCTGGGCATGTCAGAGATTCTAGCTGGAGATTGCCGCCCCGCAACGAGGGGGATCCCATTTTGTGGCGAAAAACCACAAATAAGCCACATGCTAGCGGCGCGGATTAGATCGTTTACAGATCATCCCAGGGGTAGGAATTACCAATATTGATACACTCCTTCCATTTGGGGGGGAATTTGGTACCAAACGTGCCATTTCCGCGACACAAAGGCGTGTCGGCGGATGGATGCCGCTGGCGGCTTAGCGAATCCGTCCCTATTGCTTGGGAATATCCAGCAGCTCGATCTCAAAGATGAGCGTTGCGTGCGGCGGGATCACGCCCCCGGCACCCGCCTCGCCATAGGCCAATTCGCTCGGGATGAACAGTTGCCACTTATCGCCCACCTTCATTTTCTGCAACGCTTCGGTCCAGCCTTTGATCACGCCCCCGACGGGAAACTCCGCCGGCTCGCCCCGGTCGTAGGAACTGTCGAACACCGTGCCGTCGATCAATTGGCCCTTGTAGTGAGTGCGGACCGTATCCGCAGCGGTCGGCGTAGCCCCGGTCCCCGCCTTGAGAACCTTGTATTGCAGGCCGCTCGGCAAGCTGGTCACCCCCTCGGCCGTCTTGTTTTCTTCGAGAAATTTCTTGTTTTGCACGACAACGGCTCCTGCACGGGCTTCGCTGAGTTTTTCGAGCGCCTTCATACAGGCACCTTCATCATACTTGGGTTTCGTGGCGGCGAGGGCATCCTTCACACCGGCAATCAGGCTCTCGATGTCGAGCTCCACGTTGTCCGCCTTAAAGTTCTTACCGATTTCCATCCCAATCGCATAGCTGTACACCGGAGCGGCCGGCCCTTCGGCAGCCGGGGCTGCTTCGGCGGCGGGTGCCGTCGCGGCGGGGAGTCCCTCTTGAGCGAACAAATTCGACGTGGCAATCAAAACCAAGGTCGTGGCGAGCAGGGCAACCAACAGCAGTGAGCGGAACATATCTTCTCCAGATAGGTGAGTCGCGAGTGGGGGTGGAGTGAAAAGTAAAGGGCCTAGTATAGCCCTTCTCGCTTCCCTCAAAAACCGCCCAGCTCCCACAATTTCGTTGCCGAGGCCAGAATTTCCCGCGATTCCAGCCTGCGGCAAACCCTCCCCGCCGCGATAAATGGCCAGTTCTGGGAGTGTGTCGTATAATCAAGGATCGGCGGGCTAGGGGTGTCCGCGAGATGGGGCTGTCTTTTCGCGCATTCTGCGGATTCAGGTTGTTGGCAATTGCTATGGATCACTCCCTGTCAAAACGAACCCACGCGGCAGCTCACGGCTTTTCGTTGGTCGAACTCCTGGTCGTGATCGCCATCATCGGCGTGTTGATCTCGCTGCTCCTTCCCGCCGTGCAAGCGGCCCGCGAATCGGCCCGTCGCCTGCAGTGTGCGAGTAACCTCAAGCAGATCGGCTTGGCAGCGCAGAATTACGAGTCGATCAAAAAGGAATTACCTCCTTCGGCTATTACCGATCTCGAGGAATCAAACGCCAGCAGCGACAATCCGTTTCAAGCGTTCAACCCCGAGAGTGGCAAGCAATTTAGTTGGGCCGTGTTGCTGCTTCCCTACTTGGAACAGCAACCGCTTTATGACGCTTTTGATATGTCCGTGTCAATTTTTGAGCAAGAAAGAAATCCACAAGCGGAGTTTGTGGAAGCATACTTGTGTCCTAGTGATAACGCGCGCGGTCTCTTTCACTTTCACGAGGAAGCAACCGCAGGCAAGTTTATGGCCAAGGGAAACTACGCGGCTTACGTGACCCCCATGCACATCGACTTGCAACTACTCTGGCCAGGAGCATTGATTGCCACGGGACAGAAATTGCGCAGAGTGACTGACGGACTCTCGAACACGATTGCATTTAGTGAGGTACGCACGCTGGATAATGAGCTGGATGAACGTGGGGCATGGGCCGTGCCTTGGGCGGGGTCGAGCATCCTCGCGGTGGACATGCATCATCGCTGTCCGGATGGCCGTCCCTATCCGTATTGTCTCTATGAAGATACTTATCGCGCCGATCCGACGAGTGTAGGTCAGACGCAATTGCCAAATTCCCGTGGTCGAATCAAAGACACGCTGTTCTTTTGCAAGGACGAGCAAAAGGTCGAAGCTGATTTAAGGGGGATGCCATGTGATGGTTGGAGCCGGAAAGTTGGCGGTGGGGGTTTTTATTCCGCCTCGCCGCGCAGTTTGCATCCCGGTGGCGTGAACGCGGCCTATCTTGATGGCCACATACAATTTGTGAGCGACGATGTCGATGATTTTGTTTTCGCCTACTCGGTGAGCATCAACGATGGCCAAACGCAATCTCCCCCATAGAGCATGGCCGAGTCGAACCGCAAATTTGGATTCGGGATATTCCCCTCGCTGCTGCTCGCTTTGGGGGTGGTGCTTGTGCTTGCTTCGTTCTTGCCACTCTCCGCTCTTTCGAAGCGGCAATGGACCATTGCGGATTCAGAGGCTTTCAGTCAGGTGACCCGCGAGCTCCATGATTCTACCACTCAATTGCCTCGTCAATCAGGACGCACTGCGGACGAGTTAGCTGGCTATCAAGAAAATTTGAAGCAAGAATTCGAGAAACTCAAAAGCAAACTCGAACACGCCCAACAAGAACCCCAGCGCTGGAGTCGCATCCTCCTCTGGACCGGCACCGCACTCGTCGGCGTCGGGGGTCTCATCCACATCGCCAAGCAATCCGCATGAAACCACCCGTTAGCCGCGCTGCGGAGCGCCAGCGCAGCAAAGCGGGAAACCAGCAAAGCGAGAAAACACCTCGCGACATCAAAAACCGACAAGGGATTCACCGCTAGTCTACGCTAATGATCGCTAATCGTTTTAATTGCGAAAATTAGCGTAGATTAGCGGTCTATTTTTCCTATTTGGCAGACTTGGCGGTTCAAAAAAATTCGACTTTACGCCTCGTCGACAAAAAATCGCCGAATTTGTTTTTATTCCTGCGCGCGGTATGGTAGAGTGGTCACTTCCAAGGAGGATTCATGTTGCCTGCTCACGATGTCGCCCAAACGGTTTCCGCGTGGAATCCACGCCACGGTTGCGAATATGAATCGCCAAACTCCGCACGTCCCCGCTGGTTGTAAGCATTTCCGTTCCCAAGTCGACATGCCCCCCGAGTTCAACGATCGCCTCCGGCGATACGCTCAAAAGTTTGGGGAAACTTACGCCGCCTATCTCGTCACGGAGCAGGACCGCGAATATTTCTGGTGCTCCGAAGAGCGCGGTGTCATCGGCTTTCGTCGCCTGGGTCGCTATGTGAACGTCGCCGACGGCCTGTTGGCGGCACCGGCTGACCGCGAGTTGTTGCTCAAGGAATTTCTGGCCTTTGTGGAACAGAATCGCTGGCGACCGACTTTTGTGAATGTGCCGCGCACGGAGCTCAACCTCTTTCGCCGTCATGGCTGCCAAGTCACCAAGTGCGGCGAGGAACCGCTTGTGCGCCTGCAGCGGACCGATTGGCAAGGCAAGGAATCTCAATGGGTGCGGCGGCAAGAAAGCTTTTGCAAACGCCAAGGTGTTCAGGTTTGTGAAATCAATCCTGATCCCGCGGATGCCGTCTATCAACGCGACGTGGCCCCGCAACTCGACGAGATCTCGCGCGACCATCTCGCCTCGACGCTCCATGGAAAAGATCTGCGATTCTTTGTCAGCCAGTTTTCGGCAAATCAGTTAGACGGCAAGCGCTTGTTCGTGGCTCGGAAGGACGCGTGCATCATGGCGTTTATTGTCTGCAACCCGGGCTTGGACGGCGATTTGTGGGCCGTCGAAGTCTACCGCCGCCGCCGGGATGCGGTTCGCGGGGTGATCCCCTACACAATCATGCACGCCATGCGCGTCATGCAGGCCGAGGGCGTGGGCTATTTCTCGTTGTCACTCGCGCCGTTTCTGCGCTGCACGCCTGTTGTTGGAGACAGCGTTGTCTTTCGCTCGGTGGCTAACTTTTGGTGGCGGCACCTCAACCCGCTCTACGATGTGCGTGGCCTGTTCCATTTCAAAAGTCGCTTTCGCCCCGATTATCGAGAAATGTATGTCGCGGCCAAACCAGCCGTAACCATTCGGTCGATGTTGGTGATCGCCGTGGTTTGGAATCTGTTCCACTTCAATCCCTGGCGGCTGCTCAAGCGCTGCTTGTTCCACAAACGAAGCACCCAGCATAGTGATTTGGCCGAATCAGGCGAACGCGGCGATCGGGCGATTCGCGAACTGCGTCACGATCCGGCTCGTGTCACGATCCCGACACCGAAATCTGTCGCCGCAACGAAAACGATTCCAGCGCCGACTATAATTCCCGCGCAGAAAAAGCCCGCTGTTGTCGTCGAGGAGAAACACTTTGGCGAAACCCGCGCGCAAGAGACGGTCGCCGTTTGAAGCGAGCCTCTGGATGGGCATGGATTTCTTCGCCTGGGCACGGCTGCTCGGGCGGAATCGTTTCGCGATTCAGTGGGCCAAGCTGCCGTTGGCATTCTTCATTACCATTGTCGCAATCGGCAATACCATCTTGCGCTGGCTGCAAACACTCTGGTTTGGACGGCGGGTGCGCGCCGTGGTGGTGCCCGACGATCCGATCTTCATCATCGGTCATTGGCGCACCGGCACAACCATGCTCCACGAACTGATGTCGCTGGACCCACGCTTGCGTTGCCCGACGACGTATGAATGCCTGTCGCCGAACCATTTTCTCCTGAGTGAGCAGGTGGTGCGTCGCTTTTTTCGGTTCGTGTTGCCGCGCAAACGTCCGTTCGACAATGTGCGCATGGGCTTTGACAGGCCCCAGGAAGACGAGGCGGCCCTCTGCTTACGCGGTCAGCCCAGCCCGTTTTTGACGGTCGCTTTCCCCGGCCGTCCGCCCATGGATGCCGCATACATCGACCTAGAGTGTCTTAGCCCCCCGCAATTGGCAAGGTGGAAGTCGCGACTGCTGCGATTTCTGCAATTGCTCCTGTTCAAGCGGCCTGGTCGACTCGTCTTGAAGTCGCCGCAGCATACGTTTCGGCTAAAGGTGCTCGTGGAAATGTTTCCCCGCGCGAAATTCATCCACATCGTGCGCGATCCCTATGTCGTGTATCCGTCCACGATCCACTTTTGGCGAACCATGTACGAGACGTACGGCCTCCAGCGATTCGATCCGAACACGCTGCGAGAGTACGTGTTCAAGACCTTCGAGCAGATGCACGCCAAGTTAACGGCGACGCGCCCGTTGATCGACGCCGCGAATTTTTATGAGCTCCGGTACGAGGAGCTTTCCAGGGATCCAGTCGGGCAAATGGAAGCACTCTACAAGTTTCTCGAGCTCGGCGACTTTGACGCCATCCGTCGGGCGGTGGAACAATATGCGGAGCAATCGAAGCACTATCAGACGAATGACTATCCGCTGGACGCCCCAACCCGCGATGAAATTGCGCGCCGCTGGGCGGATTATTTCGAGCAATACGGCTACGAAACCAACGAAATCAGCGCATAGCGCTCTCTGAACTCCGAAAATAGCCGCGATCAGACCTGATCGCCGGGAGGCCCACTCACACGCTTGCCCTCGACCTGCCAACGGCTAAACTCAGAAGAGCACATAAGAACCAATCGACACCAACCCATAACTGGAAAGTCATTCATCATGATTACCGTCGGCATGAATTATCACGTGATTGCTGGCAAGCAAGCGCTCTTTGAAGAGAAGTTTACCGCCGTGATCGGGGCCCTCCAGGCGGCCCCTGGCCATGACAGTTCCCATCTTTGGAAAGATGTGAGCGACGACGCCTCTTACTTGATTACCAGCGAATGGTCGGAGGAGCAGGCCTTTCTCGATTTCATCCAGAGCCAAGCCTTCAAGGACGTCACCAGTTGGGGCAAAGAGCAAATCCTCTCCGGCCGACCCCAGCACAAGATTTACAAGAATTAGCTGCTAAGAAGGAACCACGAATCTAACGAATAGCACGAATGGAAATCAGGGACTTAGGGACTACGGGACAATAGGACAATATAAAGTCCTTATGTCCTATGGTCTTTTCGTCCTGTAGTCATTCACCGTCCTAGAATTCAGTCATGAGCACTGTCGCTAGTCCGATTTCGTCGCACCCCAATATCATGGGAGGCGTTGTCGTGTTTCACGGCACGCGAGTTCCCGTGCAAACGCTGTTGGATTACCTGGACGACGGCTTCTTGGTGGAAGAGTTCGTCGGTTTCTTTCCCTCGGTCCGTCGCGAGGATGCCGAGGAATTTCTCAGGCTGGTGGGACGCCAATCGTCTTACTTTTCTTTGATTGACCTGCCGAGGTAGACTGAAGTCGCCGGGTTTTCCACTTGCTAGTTACCAGCGGTCCCAGTCACGACCGTACGTGACCAAATCTGCGCAACGAGACAACCATAGTGATGGATAAAGGACGTTACAAACCTAATATGGCTCCGCATTATTGCGGGGCCTTTTTCGTTTCCTGAACGAACAGAATTCCAACTTATCGGACGGTGAGAAGCCCGAGCCAAAGCCAGGCAAAACCATCAAGCGCCAGATTCGACGTTTGATGGCACTGTGTTAGATGGCATAAGTATTGAAATCCTGCGGCCCGAACATGGGCAGCCGAAACGCCTTATGGTGATTCGCACCGGGAAAAGAACGTATCCCAACTGGTACGTGGCCGTGGCTTACGGCTAATTACCTTCGATTCAACAATTCGGCAATTCTTCTATATTCGCGCCTCTATGGCTGCTGATGCCGCTACAATAGACTCATCGAGATCCGGTACGGTGACTCAAACGAAAAGGTGATCCCATGTCTTGTTTCGATTTGTCCGCTTGGGCGGTTCAGCTTCCAGCCCAGCTTCGTCGGAGCGTGCTCTGCAACGGCCTCGTCACCTGCGTCGAGACGGGTTTTACGTCCTTTGTTGCTCTCTGCTTTGTATTTGGCTTGCCGACGACCAGCTATTCAGACCCGGGGGGCTTCCGCTCGAACACAGTAAGCTACAGCGTGGCGGGCACGCTCGACTTTGGTAATCGGTTTAGCGGCAGCGATTTCGTGCAAACTCTCAGCGATAGTACCGATCCGAACAGCATCGCTGCCCCGGCCAAGCTAAAGGCTACTGTCGCCGATTCGATCGAAACTGGTGGGGCGATCTCGGAAGCATCCATAACCGTCGAGGCTCGTGCCGATTTCGGCAGTCTCAGCATCGATTTCAATGGCTTTTTGAACCGCAATTCTACTGATGCTAGCCAGATTGGCGATGCGTGGCTGACGAATGCGCGTGTGCAAGCAAGGTGGCAGGATACCGTTAAAATGGATAGCACTGTAGATCCTCAGCCCGGAAGGATATTCCACATGGAAGCGCATCTGGTACTCGATGGAGGGATGGGTATCGAATTGAAGGAGTCGTTCCCATTGAATTTCAATCGCTTTGCAGCTTCCGAGGTTAATTTACGCCTTAGCGGGGGTGGAGTGTATGGACGCGAAATTTTGGAACCAGCTACCTACGATGGCATCTATTTTGCACAGGTCAAAAAAAGCTCACTCCTAACCGTTGACGTTGTACGTCCAGCTAAGAGCAAGATTGACGTGGATATCTTCTATCAAGAGGGTGCGTTATTTACGATGGACTTCCTCATGGAAGTGAGGGCCGTCGGCAGGGTTAACGTTGGTTCGTATTACCGAACTGTATTCGACAATTCGTTTTCGTCAACGTTTTACGCTAATTATGGTCACACCCTTCGCTGGGGCGGAATCACGAGCGTCACGGACGCCGCAACCGGCGAGCCGATCGAGGGATGGACCATGACCTCGGCATCCGGGTTTGACTATGCCCATCCAGCTCCTGTGCCAGAGCCGGCCACCGTCGGCCTCGCCCTGTTGGGTTTACTAGGGCTCATGTGTCGCCGCACCTGCGCGTGAGCCCCCCCATCACAGTGAGGTAGAAAAAGTGCAGAACGAATGAAACATATGATCCACCCCACGCCTCTGTCTGCTCCGCCACAGGCGATTTGCTGTGGCGAACTTACCTTTAGTTAACCCGGGCCGTTGGCGGCTTTATTTGCGAGGTCGCCATATTGCCAAGTACTCATCAATGCGTCACATTCGTCAACAATGGACCGATTTAGAAACTCTGCTCTCAAGCTTGTCTTCAACCGAACTAGGCAACATTTTTCCAATTAGCAGGGCTCATTGATTTCAGCCCCCTGAAGCGTGCCTTCAGGTAGTGACTGCGCGGAAAACATCCCTACACGTGAAGTCGTTCGAAGTTCGGCCTCCGCATTTGCGTCCTAACGCACAGCAACGAGTTCACTCGACTCCGAACACCTGGCCAAGACCTGGGCCTCTAAATCGCCTTGCACCCATCGGCGGCTACCGGAGACCGAATCCGTCCGGGCCATTTCTTCGGGCTATATTCCCGCTCGCAACTCGTCGATATTATGTTTTACGAAGGACGTTAGGTTACTTAAAAGAAGGACTTGAATCCGAGTCGAGCAGCACTTTTTGTTTACGCGTTCTTTCCAGCATCCCGCTAGCGGCTTACAACCCGTAAGTTCACACACACCGCCGCCGCGCGAACAGAAACATCAGCATTCCGCTGCCGATGAGCACCGCGCTGCCTGGTTCGGGGACGGCCGTGATCGTGGCCAGCACTGGCGGGTCGACCACCGTGGGGCCGTACTGGGCGTGGATCAACATGAGATCGTCGGTCATTACCGCGCCGTCGCCGTTGGCGTCCCCTTGGGCGTGCGTGGCGTTGATAAGAATGCCGAAGCCCCGTTGCCAGGTGAGAAAATCACGCCCATCGACGTCGCCATCTTCGTCAAAATCCGCCGAGGGTTGGTCGAACAACGTCGAAGTCCGCCAGGCGAGGCCAAAATCGCGTGCCGTGTCGCTGGTGATCGTCAGCGTGTAATCCCCCGCCGCGAGGTCGGTCAGATAGATGTGCTCGACGTTGTCGAGCGTGCTGAGGCTTTGATCGACGGTTTGGCCGAGCGCGTCCGTGAGCGTCAGGTCCATGTTCGCGAGCGTCTGGCTGCCGAAGCCACCGGGGACATTGACGTTCCAGGTCAAGAGAATCGAAAGCTCGGGGGCCGTGCTTCCCGTGGGGATCACGAATTTGTACTTCAACTCGTTCGCAGCGCCGGGCTGAATCGTTTGATAGTCCCAACCGTGCGAACCGACGGCTTCCACCGGCGCGCTGGTGCCCGCGTAGCGTCCCCCCTGGGTCATTAAATAGCTGTTGTAAACATTGACCTCGCCGGCCCCAAACGTGTCGTCGAGCGGCTGGGTGGTTGTGCGCGACCAACTGGTAAACTCGTTCTTGGTCGCCCCCGCCATCAACATCGCCTTCATCACTTCGCTCCGCGCGGCGTCCGAACCGATGACCACGCTGTGCAAAAGCGTGGCAATCGAACTGGTCGTCGACGTGGCGGCACTCGTCGTATCTCGCGGCGCGACCAGATCGGGCTTACTCCGCCCAGGACCGTAGTTCGTCAGATTCGTCAGGCCCGTGCTATGCAAGCCGTCGGTGCGGCCGATGGCCAGCGCGTTATAGCTTTGCCCCAACAGATGCGGTAAGGGGGCGATCACGTTATGCAAACCGACAATCGCCGTGAGATTGTCGCGGTTAATCATGAAATCAAATCGCCGCAGTGTGGAAACATCTTGCGAGATTTCCGTGGGCGTGGGGTTGGCGTCATCGACCGCGAAGCTCCCCACCCAACTATGGTTCTGCACGCGGAAATCCAAAAACTGGGGTGTGCCGCCGACGGGGGCACCTAATTGATTATCCAAAAACAGTCCCGCCTCATAAACGATCACCGCATTCGCGCCCGGGGCCACGCTCGTCGTATTGCCGAAAAAGTTGCGGGCTTGGCTTGAGGCATGGTTTGAGGGATTCACCATGTTCGCATTGCCGCTGCCATCGCTAAAGGCAACCGCCAAGCCCAACGGATCGCTGGACGCACCGAACTCGTTGCTTCCCGAGTTCGGCCAGTAGCTACTATTGCTTGAGCCCCCTGCCTCGACCAGCGAGATCGGCACGCCATCACCCAAGGGCACGGGAACGCCAATGCTGGTCAGCGTGTTTTTGAGTTGCGTGAAGCCGATCTCCTCGAACAATTCGGCGGAAGCGCTGCTCGGGCCAAAGAGAGTTGCCAACAGCAATCCCATCCGCACCGCGATCCCGAGGGCACTTCGCGAACGACGGTCAATGGGTATGGCGATGGGCATACTTTTATCACCCGTCACAAGGGCGGGGGTTAACCTCGGGCCTACATAACTATTCAAGCCAACCGCGAATTGAACCAAGCGACCAGCATTAAAGCACGAAAGCATTAAAATTTGGCGCGACCCGATTCAAGATTCTGTTCCGCGAAGAGAGAGCATGTCGGGGGTAGATCACGTAGTGGTGGCTTCCAGCCGCCAAAGAGCGAATACCATCGGCGGCTGGAAGCCACCACTACCACACAGCCCCCTCGACCCTTGCTGTACTCATTATCTCCCTGTTTTCCGCGGGTTACAAGAGTTTGCGGCTCGTCCCAACGCGATTACCGCCGGTTTTTGCCTGCAAATTGCGGATAAGCGAAGCCCGCCGACCCGCTCGCCGGACCGGTTCGAGTTGTTTTCCCGCCCCCAGAAACCTAGACTAGCGATTCTACCGATTATGCCAACTCGAACCCTCGTGGCCGCCGTGAGCTCCCTCGCGGCAAGCCCCATCGCCGCTTTTTCTTAGGACACTTTAGGACTGCAATGTCGTCGTACAACCTGACCCACCTCAAACAACTCGAAGCCGAGAGCATCCACATCATCCGCGAGGTGGTCGCCGAGTTCAGTAACCCTGTCATGCTCTTTTCGATTGGCAAGGATTCGTGCGTCATGCTGCACTTGGCTCGCAAGGCGTTCCATCCCGCCAAGCCACCTTTTCCGCTCATGCTGGTGGACACCACTTGGAATTTTAAGTCGATGTACGAATTTCGTGATCGCCACATCATTGGCGAGCTCGGCATGGAATGCCTCACGCACGTCAACCAAGAGGGTCTCCAGAGCGGCATGACCCCCTTCACCCATGGCAGCAAAACTTTCACCGAGGTCATGAATCTCGGAGCCTTGCGCCAGGCACTCGATATCCATCGCTTTGACGCGGCCTTCGGCGGCGGTCGCCGCGATGAAGAAAAGAGCCGTGCCAAGGAGCGCGTTTACTCGTTCCGCACCTCCGATCACGTTTGGGAACCGAAAAATCAACGTCCCGAGTTGTGGAATATCTACAACGGAATGGTGAACAAAGGCGAACAAATCCGTGCTTTTCCTCTCTCGAATTGGACCGAACTCGATATTTGGCAGTACATCCACTTGGAGAACATCCAAATTGTGCCGATCTATTTCGCCGAGGAACGCGATGTTGTCCAGTTCGAAGGCAATTGGATTGCCGTTGATGACGACCGCACCCCGCCGGAATTAGCCAAGCAAGCCGTCAAAAAATGGGTCCGCTTCCGTACCCTGGGCGACTATCCGCTATCTGGTGCGACTTTTTCTCAAGCACGCACTCTCCCCGACATCATCCAAGAGATGCTTCTCGCCACCCGCAGTGAACGCGAGGGACGCACAATTGACAAAGACCCGGGTGCGTCGATGGAAGACAAGAAACGCAGAGGTTACTACTAACGCGGCTCAACGAAGCCTGGATTTTCTCCACGACACAAGCCCTTTCACTTCGTTGGGAACTTTTTTCTACACAAGTACTAAAACAATATGTCCCATCAATCAGAACTTATCGCCACCGATATTCACGCCTATCTCAAGCAGCATGAGCACAAGGAAATGCTCCGCTTACTCACTTGTGGGTCGGTCGATGACGGCAAGAGCACGCTGATTGGTCGTTTGCTCTACGATTCAAAAATGGTCTACGAGGATCAACTGGCGGCTCTCGAAGTGGACTCCAAACGATTTGGCACCACGGGGGGGGCGTTCGATCCCGCCCTGCTTACCGACGGCCTCAAGGCCGAGCGCGAACAAGGCATCACCATCGACGTGGCCTACCGCTATTTCTCCACCTCCAAACGCAAATTCATCATCGCCGACTGCCCCGGCCACGAGCAGTACACCCGCAACATGGCCACCGGCGCGAGCACCTGCGACCTGGCCATCATCCTCATCGACGCTCGCCACGGCGTGATGACCCAAACCAAGCGCCACTCGTTCATCGTCTCGCTCTTGGGCATCAAACACGTCCTGGTCGCCATCAATAAGATGGACTTGGTGGATTACTCCGAGGAGGTCTTCGAGCAAATCAAACAAGACTACAAGGAATTTGCCTCGCGCCTCGATATGGTCGATCAGCATTTCATTCCCATCGCGGCCTTGCACGGCGAGAACCTCGTCGATAAAAGCGCCAACATGCCATGGTACGAAGGCTCGACCCTCATGCATCATCTGGAAAACGTGCATATCGCCTCCGACCGCAATATGATCGACTTCCGTTTTCCCGTGCAGTTCGTCAACCGCCCGAATCTTAACTTCCGCGGTTTCTGTGGCACGATCGCTTCCGGCCGCATCCGCCGCGGCGAGCCCGTCATGGCGCTTCCCTCGCGTAAAACGGCTCATGTCAAATCGATTGTAACCTTTGATGGCGAACTCGACGAGGCTTTCGCGCCTCAGGCCGTCACGCTCACTCTCGATCGCGAAATCGATGTCAGCCGTGGCGACATGCTTGTCCGCCCCGATAATATCCCCACCATTGCCGATGTCTTTGACGCCACCGTGGTCTGGATGACCGATGAGCCTCTCGCAGCGGGTAAGCAGTATTGGTTCAAGCAAACAACCCGCGTGGCCGCCGGAGCGATCAGCCGCATCCGTTATCGGATCGATGTCAACACACTCCATCGCCAGGAGACCGATCAGTTCGTGCTCAACGAAATTGGCCGTTGCCAAGTGAGACTCTCGCAACCTCTGGCTTTCGACCCCTATCGGCAAAACCATGGTACGGGTGCCTTTATCATTATCGATCGGATCACCAACGTGACCGTGGGCGCGGGCATGATACTCGGACAGAGAACGGCCGAGCAAACCGATCACTGGTCCGACGAAGCCGACGAACGCCTGCAAGTCGAACGCTCCAACGTCACCCTCGCTGAGCGCGCTGGCCGCTTCAGCCAAACACCCGTCACGCTGCTCTTCACCGGTCTCGCGGGGTCGGGCAAATCTACCCTGGCCTACGCCCTCGAACGCCGCTTGTTCGACATGGGTCACGCCGTCTCCGTGCTCGACGGCCAAAACATGCGCCGCGGCATTAGCCGTGATCTTGGTTTCACCGTCGACGACCGCAGCGAAAACCTGCGCCGTACCGCCGAAGTCGCCAAGCTCATGAACGACGCGGGCTTGATTTGCCTCGCGGCGTTTCTTGCCCCGCAAGAAGACGTTCGCCAAAAGGCCGCCGAAGTCGTGGGCCGCCAAAAGTTCTTGGTCATCCACTTGGACGCGCCAATTGAAATCTGCCGAGCACGCGATCAAGAAGGCCTCTACGCCGCCGCCGACGCGGGCGAGCTGGTCAACTTCCCCGGCGTGGACGCCCCCTACGAAGCGCCAACCTCTCCCGATCTGATCCTCAACACCGCCGAAATCGACGTCGACGAATGCGTCAGCCAAGTCCTCTCGTTGCTGAAAAGCAAACAAGTGGTGGCATAACAAGTTAGCCCTGGGTGATTTTGAAAGTTCTGCTTTCAAATACACCCAGGGGCAAAATAACCATGCACAAAATCGGCCTCTCCTTCCGCTCGACGCTTTCGCCCGAGGAGGTCCGCGCGAAATACATCAATCCTTTGCGCGCCACCCTCCGCCACGACAAGGCCGGCATCTACTCCAACCACCTCCGCCAAGTCGATCCGCAATCGGTCGACACCTTCGAGCACCTCTTGGTGTTTGAAGTCCACGACTTCGAGAAAAGCCTGCGCCTCTTGCGCGTGGAACTCACCACCATCGGTCCCCCCGAAAACTTCCAATTCCACAACCTCGACCCCTCCCACCCCGGGTACTAAGTTAACCGCGACGCGCAGCGGAGCGAGTCTCCATTACCCGCGCCGCGAGAGCGGAGCGTGTCTAGGCCAAAAGCAGCCTTAGCCAACATGATCGACCGAACTGAGGTTCGGCGCGATAGCTCCACGGTACTTAAAAATTCAATTCCCACTGGGCGTACAAGAAGTCGGCGTCCGACGTGCCGATAATCTTGTCCCCACGCCAGAAGTGCGACCAGCCATAGGCGATGTTCGAGCTGGGGCAAATCGTGTAGGTCAGCAGCACGTCGAGTTCGTCGCCCAGGTGCTTGAGATCATTCTGGGGCGGCGTGTTGAAAATGCTCGGCACGGGCGCGGCGGTGTCCGCCGTGAAGTGCCAGTACCACATCAACAGATTCCACTTGGGACCAGGCTTGCAGGTGAGCAAAATGTTCGGCGATTGTATGTTCGAGCGTTGCACCGCATCAATGAAGCCGAAGTATTTGTGTCCCAGCGGGAAGAGTTGGTTGAAACCGTTGAACGCGTCTCCCGCCGCATTGCCCGAGGCATAGTCGTAGTACAACCAAGTCGTGGGCTGCCAAGGTTCATCGACCCATTTGCGACCGATCCCCGCCGTGGCGAAGCCGGCTCGATGATCGAGGTTCGCGCCATGATATTCGCCAAACTGGGGGCCGCCTTCAAATTCCCACAGCCAATTATCTTTCTCGCCAAAGATCCGCACGCCCGTGGTATAGATCGAAAAGTCGGTCGCCGTGGGAGAGTTCGCATTGAAAGGTTGCTCATCATCATAGCCCAGCGCGTAGAGATCGACGCCGAAATATTCGAAGCCGCTGTAGGTGGCGTAGGTGCCATAGAACTGTTGATCGCCGTCCGGTTCATCGAGGCGGTTATCGATGACGGGAACCAAATAGGTGTAAAACGTGTCGACGGCCCAATCACCGTCGCGATAGAGCAGATTCCCACCGTCGAAAGTGCGGCGAGTATTGGCCCAGTCCAAGGGAGAAATCAACCGTTGATTGCCGTACAGAAGTTCCTGCCGACCGACGCGCGCCTTAATAGTGTCGGTGAGCGCCACATCAGTAAAGAGATTCAAAAAGTCGCCGAAGTTCTGGTCAATCGGGCGTGGTGCGTATTGCCCGCCGTCATCGGTCACGTCGGCATAGATGCCTTCCACATAAAACCGTAGACCATCATTGACTTGCCAGTTTGTATAGAGCCGCACACGATTCAACACGAAATCGGTCTGTGTATCCTCAAACCGGGGCACCGAAGCATTGGGCACGCGACCCATGCCCTGCTCATGGTGGTAACGCGCGCGAAGTTGTCCGCCAAAATCAATCGTGCCCCACTCTCCGTCCTGAACGGGCAACAGCTTCAAGGAATCGCCCAAACAGAAGCCATCGTAGTTAGGGTCGTCGAGGTAACTGAAATCATTGGCGTAGAAAACCGGCTTATGCGACAGCGCACATGGATTGGGTTGCTGCGCGCGACACATCGCCACGGAGAAACCCATGAGAATCGTCAGGCCATACAGCGCGCAGCAGCGGATCATCGCAGACACTCCCTTGTCATCGCCTCAGCGAATTGGTTGATCGCTCGGTCCCCGAGCCAGCCAGCATCTCATCATCCGCCTAGGATTGTTTTCGACGCAACCCGTTATCTGCTCAAGACTTTGGCACGCACTCGACAAGGTTTGCCTGATCCGCAGAGGTGACGGATGCGCATCACGGAACCGGCTTTCGCTAGGTTCAGCGCCATACTTCGGATAGCCTCACACTGCTAGCAATGAGATTGGGGCAAAAACACGCGCAGCCGTTACGGCTGACCCAAACTTCCCCCCCGAAAGAACGGTTAGATCAGCGACACAGCCACCGCACAAGCTTTGTACGCTGGTTGATGCGAGTAGGGATCGAACACCGCATGGGTGAGCACATTAGTGGTTTCATAGTGCATCGGAATGAAAAGCTGCCCCGGCTGCACGGCGGGCGTGGTGAGTGCGCGGCCCTGCACGCGACCCCGTTGCGACGAGACTTCGATCATATCGCCCGAACGAATGCCCAGCCGCGTGGCGTCCTGAGGATTGATTTCGACGTACAACTCCAAAGCCGACAGCTTGCGCAGAACCGCGGACTTCTTGGTGCGCGTCTGCGTGTGCCATTGGGAAGCCGAGCCACGGCCAGTGAGCAGCACGAAGGGATAGTGGTCGTTGGGTTGCTCGGGAAAAGGCCGCGGCGCTTCGCAAACAAAGCGAGCCCGCCCATCGGCATGAAAGAACTGGCCATCCGCAAACAGTCGGCGTTCGGGGGCGGTGTCTGAATGTCCCGCGGGAAAGGGCCATTGCACACCTTCGCGGCGACGCAGCATTTCGTAATCTTCGATGCCGGTGATGTCGCAGGGTTGTCCGGCGCTCAATCGTTTGAGAATCTGAAACACGGCCTCGGGCGAGGACCACTCGCGAAACATCTCGCCGCAACCCCAATAGTCGGCGATGAGTTTGAAAATGTGAAAATCATCGAGAGCTTCGCCCGGCGCACGCCGTACTTTGTTAATCACGCCGAAACGGCGTTCGGAATTGATGAAAGTGCCCGCCTTTTCGCCCCACCCCGCCGCAGGGAGCACCAAATCCGCCATTTGGGCGGTCTCGGTGTTGTGGTACATGTCTTGCACCACAAGAAAATCCAGCCGCCCCAAAATATCGCGGGCCGTCCCTTGATTGATCCACGAATGGGCCGGGTTGGTAGCAATCACCCAGAGTCCGCGAATCTCCTTGCGCAAGATTCCTTCGAGAATCTGGTGATAGGGCCAACTCGCTTCACGAGGAATCCGCGCGACCGGAATATCGAGAATGTCCGCCACTTTGGCGCGATGCGTGGGATTGGCAAAATCATGGCCACCGAGCAGATTGGTCGTGTTGCTAAACAGCCGCGACCCCATCGCGTTGCATTGGCCCGTGATCGAGTTGGCGCCCGTCCCGGGTCGGCCGATGTTGCCGGTCATCAGCGCGAGATTGATGATCGCTTGAGCCGTGCGGACGGCCTGATGGCTTTGATTGACCCCCATCGTCCACCAAAAGGAAACTCGCTGGCCAGCGTGAATCGTGCCAGCAAATTTTTCAATTTTCTCCGGCGCGAGATGTGTTTCGGCGGCAACACGGTCGAGAGTGTAGGGCTCCACGAATTCGGCAAAGGCGGCAAAACCTTCCGTGTGCGCTTCAATAAATTCATGGTCAATCCAATCACGGTCGAGCAGAATTTTCGCCACGCCGTACAGCAAGCTGAGATCGGCCTTCGGATAGACCGCCAAATGTTGCGTCGCGGCCATCGTGGTTTCGGTCGCGCGGGGATCGATCACAACGATCTCGGGCTGGTGTGGATTGCGCATGACCCGTTGCCACAGAATCGGGTGGGCGATGCACAGATTGCTCCCCACGAGCACGATCACGTCGGACTCTTCAAAATCAGCGTAGGTGTAAGGAGGAGCGTCAAAACCGAAGGATTGTTTGTAAGCCACCACCGAAGTGGCCATGCACTGCCGCGTGTTGCCATCGCCGTGCAACATGCCCATGCCAAACTTGGCCAGCGCGCCGAGCAGGGCCATTTCTTCGGTCGGAATCTGACCGGTGCTCAGAAACGCCACCGATTGCGAGCCGTGGGCTTGTTGTATTCCACGCATGCGCTCGACAAACGTACCGAGCGCGGTGTCCCAGTTGACCGGCTCCAACTTTCCCGCGGCATTTCGCAGCAAGGGCGTGGTCGCGCGATCGGGAGAGTCGAGCACCGTGAGCGCTTCCCAACCCTTAGGGCAAGCCATCCCCAAGTTGACCGGGTATTCGGTCGCGGGGGTCAATCCCACGGCCTGCTTGTCGCGCAGATGGATGTTGAGATTGCAACCGGTCGAGCAGTAGCCGCAGACCGAGCTTGTCACACCATCGGCTTGCAAGCCGGGTGGCAGCAACCCCAAGCCAAAGTGCCCCGGTTCGAGCAACAGCTCCGCGGTGAGCGGACCCGAACGCTGAAACAGCGGGATGTCGGTGAGATTCATCAGCGGATTCCTCCCGGCATGCGTGGTGCCGCACACGCGGCAAAAAACAGGTAGCGTTCCAACAACTCTCCGACCAAGCAAGCGATAAATAAGAGCCCCGCCGTTGCCGTGAACTGCACCAGCTCGGCGTTGCCCGCAATCGCGGCGGCCTTCCCACTCAAAAGGGCTGGCATCAACAAACCCCCTAGAATTCCCAGCGCGAAGCGGGCCATGGTTGTGTTCGACAACTCACGGCTAAGCAACATGGCGGAGCGCTGGAGTGGCGTCATGCGCGGGAACAACAGATGGCGAAAGATCGCCGCTTCCCAGATCAGTTTGACGGCCGTGAGGGCCATGAGTGTTTGGCACAATATTGGCCCGATGTCACGCAACAACGCGCTCAGCGATTCCGAGGGCCTCACGAGCATCACCAATAACACGCTAAGCCAGACCGTGGCCACGCCGAGTAGCGCGCTGGTCAGCACAAAGCGCACGCCGACTCGCGTCATGCTCCAACAATCACGGCGGGTGAACACATAAATCATGGTCGAACAGAAAATAGCAACGATACCACTGGCCGCAACGCTCCGTCCCAGCCATTTGACGCCTACAACCTGCCACGCCGCGGGAGTGAGGTCGCTGAAATACTGTTGAGAAACCACGGCACCCGCGTAGGCAGCGGCAAGGCCCGCAAACAAGCTGAAAGCCACGATCTCGCGGCTTAGCCAGGAATGTCGTAGCCCTAGAACCGCGCGAAACGCATACTGGGGTCGTCCCAGGTGAAACAAACTCGCGGTGAGTGCCAACAAGCCAATGCCCAGCGAACTCGCCGCGTGTAAGGGTCGCAATTCTTGCACTTGCGACTCGCCGAGCCAGGGTTCAAACAGGAGCCAGGCAATAAACGCGCCGACGGAAAGTTGCGTCAGCACCAACATCACGACCAGCGGCCAGTGCGCGTGCTGGGAATTCACCCGAAAATAATCGGCGGGCAACAGATTGCGTGGAAACACCCGTTGTGTCTTATAGATGGTTGTCGGCAACGTAATGAGCGGATCGGGGGCAGCCGGCAAGAAAACGGCGGCTTCGGCGTCGTCGGCAACCTGTTGTTGATTCACGATTTGGATGGTGATCGCTTCGTGGGGACACGCCTGCACGCAAGCGGGCGCTTCCCCCACGGCCAGCCGCGACGAGCACATATCGCACTTCCGCACGATCCCCTTGCCGGCGTGATATTTCGGCACATCGTAGGGGCAAGCCATCGTGCAATACTGACAACCAAAGCATTGGTCGTCCAAATGTTTGACGATGCCCGTGAGCGGATCTTTTTCATACGCGTTCACGGGACAGGCAGTCATGCAGGCTGGCTCGAGGCAATGATGGCAAGCCGCGGTGACGTGTTGCATCACCGGCGCGGTGCGCGACCCGCCGACCAGCAATCCCACATCGCGCCATGTTTCGTTGTCGTCGAGGCCGTTCAAAGTGTGGCACGCCACGACGCACGCCTTGCAACCCGAACAACGGTCCAAATCGACTTCAAAAGCATATTGTTGGCCAGGGCCAGGGGCGGTCGCAGGCAAGAGCGAACGATAACTCTGTTTTTCTTTGTGTGGCGTGCCGTGCCAGCGATTGAATTGTTCGACAGCAGACAGCGATTGCTGCTCGGCGAGATAAAGATCGATCAGAGTGGGTCCACTAGCCACGGCATCAGCGTGCAGCGTGCCACAACCTGAACCGCAGGAACCATTCTGGCGGCAGGCGCTTGACTCGGGGGCGAGGATCGACAACGGCGTCATGTCGACTCCTTTATACGCCAACGCATTGGGTTTCGGCTTGCTTGCCGTGAGCTTCACAGTGCGAGGCCAAACTGCAACCGATTTCGGTGGCGAGCACGTCGTCGAGCACGGCGACTGGCGGGAGTTGCAGAAAAACTTGTTCGCCTTCGACTTTCACCGGGAAAGTGCGAATGCGATATTCTTCCCCCTGCAAGGAATGGCCGTCGGACAGGGAAAAGGTTTTTTTGTGCAGCGGGCAAGCCACCTTGGGCTCGCCCGCCGCATCGCCGATGATGCCCCGCGCGAGCACGAAGGCTTTTTTGTGGGGACACATGTTCTGGCTAGCGTACCATTCACCCCGGCTCGCGAAATTGAAGACCGCGATCTGCGATTTGCCATATTTGATCGTGGCACCTCCATCGCGTGGAAAATCGGCGACCGTTCCCACCGAAACCCAACTTTCGCCATGGTCGGCCAACGAGCGGCCATCCAACATCCGAAACTGTTCGAGCGAAACAAAATCGCTGGGCCAATCGGCGGGACGCGCTTGGCCACGTTCATGCACAATTTCGATGCACGATTCCTCGTCGTCGGAATTGGCGAATTGCCGGAACCGTTGTTGCTTCTCGGGATCGCGGACAACGGCGGCCCATTCGCATTGGTAAGTGTCGACCAGATGGTTCATCATCGTGTCGAGTTCCGCGCCGATGCCGAGCTTGTCGTGGATCACCACGTCGCGAATGTGATCGAGCCCCCCTTCCAATTTTTCGCACCAAACGGCGGTGCGAGTCAGCCGGTCCGCCGTCATGATGTAATACATCAGGAACCGGTCGATGGTGCGAAGGGCTGTTTCCTCGTCCAAATCGCTGGCCAGCAGCTCCGCGTGCCGTGGCTTCGAGCCGCCATTGCCGCACACGTACAGGTTGTACCCTTGCTCGGTGGCGATGAGCCCCACGTCTTTGCTCTGAGCTTCGGCACATTCGCGCGTGCAGCCCGAGACGGCCATCTTGATTTTGTGCGGGGCGCGGATGCCCTTGTAGCGATTCTCCACCCGGATGGCGAACCCCACGGAATCTTGCACGCCGTAACGACACCAGGTCGTGCCGACGCAGCTTTTCACTGTTCGCAACGCTTTGCCGTAGGCGTGGCCACTTTCGAACCCCGCATCGACCAACTCGGCCCAAATATCGGGCAGGTCTTGCACGCGGGCGCCAAACATGTCGATCCGCTGGCCCCCCGTGATCTTCGTGTACAGGTCGTATTGCTTGGCGACGCGCGCGATGACCGCGAGTTTATCCGGAGTGATTTCACCTCCCGGCACGCGCGGCACAACCGAGTAAGTGCCGTCGCGTTGGATGTTCGCCAGAAACCGATCATTGGAATCTTGGAGCGTTTCGTGCTCGGCCTGGAGAATATCTTCGTTCCACAAACTGGCCAGAATCGACGCGATTGCTGGTTTGCAGATTTCACAGCCGTTGCCCGATCCGCAATGGCTCATCACGTCGGCAAACGTACGGAGCGACTTGGCCTTCACGATGGCGAACAACTCCGTGCGGGAATAGGGGAAGTGTTCGCACAAATGGTTGACCACCGCGCGACCCGCTTTTTTGAGTTGACTCTTCAAGAGATCGGTCACCAGCGGCAGGCAACCGCCGCAACCGGTGCCCGCTTTCGTGCATTGCTTGAGGGCGTCGAGCGTGTCGATTCCGGAATCGCAAATCGCGGAGCAAATGGCACCTTTGGTGACGTTGTTGCACGAGCAAACTTGCGCCGAGTCGGGCATCGCATCGAGTCCGATGGCTGGAGCGGCGGAAGATGAACCTACCAGCAATTCATGCGGCTGACACGGCAGGGGCGCATCGCTCTTGCTGAGCATCAAAAGCTTGCCGTAGTCGGCGGCATCACCGACGAGCATCCCCCCCAACAAGCGTGTGCCGTCTTTGGAAAACAACAGTTTTTTGTAAACTCCGCCAAACGGGTCTTCAAACACGAGCGGGGTCGCCTCGGCGGGGGTCGCGTCATATTTACCGAAACTGGCAACATCAACTCCCATGAGTTTGAGTTTGGCCGACAGATCGGTTCCCGTGAAAGTGCGTTCACCACCGGTGAGATTCGCGGCCACGATCTCGGCCATTTCATATCCAGGAGCGACAAGCCCATACACCATGCCGGCATGGAGTGCGCATTCGCCGATGGCAAAGATACGCGAGTCCGAGGTTTCCAAGCGGTCATTCACCACAATACCGCCGCGCTCGCCAACGGCCAGTGCCGCCTGTTGGGCAAGATCATCGCGCGGCCGAATCCCCGTCGAAACAATAATCATCTCGACATCAATGGTCGAACCGTCGGCAAACTCGATTTGCTCAACACCCGAATTGCCATGAATCGCCTGAGTGATTTTGTTCAAATGAACCTGCACGCCAAGTGCAGCGATCTTATCGACGAGCAATCGCGAGCCGGTGCCGTCGAGTTGTCGCGGCATAAGCCCTGGGTTACGCTCAATGACGTGCGTTTCTTGGCCGAGATCATACACCGCCCGGGCCGCTTCGAGTCCCAACAGTCCTCCGCCGATCACCGCACAGCGCCGTGAATGGGCGGCGTAGCGAATAATGTTTTGTAAATCTTCAATCGTGCGATAAACAAACACCCCCGGTTTGTCGATGCCCGGCACCGGCGGCACAAACGGAAATGATCCCGTGGCGAGGACCAAATAATCGTACGCAATCTCCACGCCCTGCTCCGAACGAATCACTCGCTGCTCGCGGTCGATGTGAGTCGCCCGGTCGCCGACGTGTAGCTCCACGCAATTCTCGGCGTACCAATTCCGCCGCGCGAGCATGAGCTTCTCGGCATCGCGGTGGGCGAAGAACGACGTGAGGCCCACGCGGTCATAGGCCGAGCGCGGTTCCTCGCAAAAGGTGACAATTCGATACCGCCCGTCGGGGTCGAACTCCACCAACCGTTCGCAGAACCGTTGGCCGACCATGCCGTTGCCGATCACAACCACGGTTTTTTGGCCGTCGCCATGATTTTCGGAAAGTGCGATCATGATGCGGTCGCCAACTCGCTGCCGGGAAGGAATTCGGAAGTCGTCCGACCGCTGGCCGTTTCCGTCGCATGGTCGACACGAGACGTGATCGCAAAACTGGCAAACGAGACACAGGTCACCGCGATACCGGCGATGAACAAGGCCGTATGCCAGTCAATGGCTTCGGTCTTGAAGAGGAAACCGAGGGCGACGGCACCGGCGTTGCCCCCCGCACCAACGATACCGCTCACCGCGCCCAGTGCCCGGCGATTGATGAAGGGCACCACCGCGTAGGTCGCGCCGTTCGACATCTTGACAAACATCGCAAAGGTAATCATCAGCGGAATGGCGAGGGCGAGTGTCGTGGCTTGCGAGAACATCATGAGCGCGATGCCTTCACCGAACAAAGCCAGGAACAGCCATTTCACGCGCCCTTGAAATCCCCAGCGGTTGCCACACTTGTCGGCGATCCAGCCGCCAATTGCGCGCGCAAACAAATTCATGCCGCCAAACATCGCGGCCAACATGCCGGCCAGCTTGAGCGCCTCAGCCTGTTCAAGCTGCTTGAAATAGTCGAAGTAGTCCACAAAGTACAGCGCGGCGATGTTGTCGATCGTCAGCTCCATGCCGAAGCAGGCACCATAGATCAGAAACAACGCCCAGACCCGATGATCGCGGCAGGCTTCACCGAAAGCACCTTCAACCGACTTCACCGGCGGCAGCTTGCCGGCGGCACGCAGTTCGCGGTAGTTTCCCTCGGGAGTGTCTTGCGTGAGAAAAAAGTAAGCAATCCCCGTCAATGCGCAAAGTGCCCCCACAACGACCATCGATAATCGCCAACTTGTGGACGACGCGAATCCCAGCGTACCGACAAAGAATGCGAATAACATCGGCATGGCCAATTGAGTGACACCGCCCCCCAAATTGCCCCATCCCGCCGCCGTGGCATTTGCCGTACCCACGCAGTTGGCCGCAAACATGCGTGAAGTGTGATATTGCGTGATCACAAACGAGGCCCCGATCGCGCCGATCAACACGCGAAAGATGAGGAACGTCGTGAAATCATGCGCGAAACCAATCGCCATCACCGGCAGCGAGCCGAGCAGCAGTAACCAGGTATAGGTCACTCGCGGTCCAATCCGATCACACAGCCAGCCGACGAACAGTCGGGAAACAATCGTGATCGCAACCGAACCAATGATGCACCAACCCACCTGATCCTTGGTGAGTTGCAGTTCGTCGCGCACGACCATCATCAACGGTGCGATACCGAACCACGCAAAAAAGCACAGGAAGAAAGCGATCCACGTCATGTGGAACGCACGCATTTGTGGGGTCGAGAAATCCAGCAGCGCGATGCGTGTGGCTTTGCCGTCGAGATCCATGGCGGAAACTTTCACTCATGAAGAAATGGGGTGAATTGAGGATTTGATCCCCACACGCTTTCCCGCCTGGAATTTGTAGTTCGCAACCTCCATGCCGCTGGTACCAATTCGGAATGTTTCTTCGGATATCCGAAGCGATCTCTGGGCTTTGGAAAATACACAGTCAGACGCCTGCCAGGGTTACGGGCAAGACCGCCTACGAGTTGAGCAGTCTTGCTCGCGCTAGCTTTCGGAATTCCGAAGCATTCGCGCTGTAATCACCGCAGATGTAAGGACTTGCCTCAGTCTTTGCATCTCGGTCACTTTTGGAACGCCATTTCCTTATCAATTGGGTAAGACATATTGTCATTCTCCTTACCCGGCCAACCATGGCGGCAACTGGCATTAGTAACTCACCCCCCTCCGACGACCGCACCGCGTCAGCCGCCGACGGCCTGATTCGCCGTTTGGGTGCGCGCTATTTGTTTGTGTTGATTACGGTTGCGCTGCTGATTGTCGTCGATCAAGCCATCCTCCAGCCGCTCTTGATTCGGCTCGACCGCTACGCCCCCGCAATCAACCTGTCCGGTCGACAGCGGATGCTGAGCCAGAAACTCACCAAGGCAGCGCTGGCCCTCGAACGCCATTCCTCGGAAAAAAAACGAGCCGAATCGCGCAACGAACTCCAGGAGACACTTGCCCAATGGACCTCAGCCCACACCGCACTCCGCGAGGGAGATGAGCAGCGAGGCATCTACCAGATTCAATCCGCCAAGATTAACGAGCAATGGAAGTTGCTTGAACCCCATTACGTAGCCATGTCTGCTGCTGCTCAAGAATTGATTGACGAAAGACCTTCATCAAATAAAGACTCCGCCGTGGAAATCATGGTCACGCACGAAGGTGGGTTTCTCGCTGCCATGGACCGCATCGTCAAACTCATGGAAGGGGAAGCCGCGCGCGAAGTCCAACAATTACGCGCTCTGGCACTGGCTATCGCCGCCATGATCGTCACCCTGCTCATTGGCCTGGGTTGGTTTGTGATCCGGCCCGCCACGCGCACCATTCGTCGCCAAGTCGATCAACTTGAATCGCGGGTCGCGGAACGAACCGCCGAACTGGCCACGACTTTGCACTCCTTGCAGCATGAAATCGACGAACGCGAAAAAGTCGAAGCCAAGAATCAGCGTCTCGCGACACAACTCGCGCACGCCGACCGCGTGGAGTCCATTGGCCACTTGGCGGTGGGACTGGCCCATGAGTTGAATCATCCGTTGGGGGCCATCGCCAACTATGCCGAGGCTTGCGACGTGATCCTGGGACGTGTCGAACGGGAAACGGATCACACGAAACTGTGGAGCTTTGTCGTGCAAATTCGGCAAGCCGCGCTGCGAGCCGGCCAAATTGTCCGTCGCATGCGGAATTTTGTGCAACCTAACGCGGCCGCCACGACCGATGTTGACCTCCGCGGCCTGATCGACGAAATCATCGCGCTCTGCCGCCCCGAGATCGAACGCTCGCAAACCACGCTGTCAACGGAACTTGAACCGCGGAAAACAATCGTGTCCGTCGATGCGATTCAGATCCAACAAGTGCTCGTTAATCTTGTGCAGAATGCCTTGCAATCGATGCTCGGCGTACCCGCCGCGCAGCGTCGATTGCTCATCCGCACAATGGTCGTTGCTGATTTGGTTCAAATCGACGTTGTTGACAGTGGCCCAGGGTTCCAGTCCCTCGATCCCGACATTATTTTCGAGCCCTTTCACACGACGAAAACTGACGGGCTAGGCATGGGATTGTCGATCTGCAGGTCCATCGTGGAAAATCATCGTGGCACGATCTGGGCCAAAAGCTCAGCGCAGCAAGGTGCCATTGTTTCGTTCACCCTTCCCCTTGCCTCGGTCCATGCAGCCTCCTTCGCCCAACAGTCCGACAGTGTTTGTCGTTGATGACGACGAGCAATTGCGCGATTCACTCCGCGCGTTGCTCGAAGTTTTGAACTTCCAGGTTCGCGCTTTTAGCACGCCTGGTAGCTTTCATCGCTATTATCGCGCGGAAATGCCAGGGTGTTTGTTGTTGGATTTACGTATGCCCCGCCAGAATGGGCTGCAACTCTACGAACAATTGCTCAGAGAGGGGAAACGGCTGCCGGTGATCTTTGTCACGGCCCATGCCGACGTCACATCGGCTGTCGCCGCGATGAAATCGGGCGCGATCGAGTTTCTGGAAAAACCGTTTGATCGTGAAACGCTCCTCAATCTTGTGATTAAGGCCTTGCAGCTCGATAGCGAATGGCGCGCACAAGATGCCCAGCTTGCGTCCTTGGAAAGTCGCATCACCTGCTTGAATGAGCGTGAGCGCGAGACGTTGGCCCTCATCCAAACAGGCGATTCCAACAAAGCCATGGCCGCCAAACTTTTTCTCAGCGAACGCGCGGTCGAAATGCGCCGGTCAGCCATCATGCGGAAACTCCAGGTCGGTAGCGTGGCGGAACTCTTAGACCTGACCATCACGCATCGCATTCTCAGCGACCTGCGTGCCGCCGCCGATCAACGCCTTCGCGGGTAAACGGGCCGTAGAGTCCGGCCAATTGGTTTTCTTACGACGTTCACGCGGGCTTTGCTGTTCCCTTGGGGTAATTTTGGCGGCAACTATTTACTCGCCCCACCTCGCGCGGTAATTTCTTGGCAAGACTATCGAGTCATGCTGCTTCTCTGGAACAATCTCCCTCACTCTTTTGCGAGTCTCTGACATGCTGTGCCCACGGTTTGTGTTCGCTTTGTTCGCTTGTTTGTTCGCTCAATTCGGTACATTCACCGCCAGGGCCGATGTCACGCTGCCCGCTCTCTTCAGCGACCACATGGTCTTGCAGCGCGATCAGGAAAATCGCGTGTGGGGTTGGGCCGAGCCGGGTGAAGATGTTGTAGTGTCGCTTGCCGATCAAACCCATACGTCAAAGGCCGACGAGACGGGACGCTGGCAAGTGACGCTCGACGAGATCCCTGCCGGCGGTCCGCATGAAATGAAGATCGCGGGTAAGAACACTCGCACGATCTCCGACATTCTGGTGGGCGAGGTGTGGCTCTGTTCGGGCCAATCGAATATGCAATGGCCGGTGAGCGCGGCCTACGACGGCGATCTCGAAAACCTTGTCGCTGATAACCCCCGCATCCGTCTGATTACGCTGCCACACGTTGGCACCCAAGAGCCGCAGAAAGATTTTAAGGGACAATGGCAAGTGGCCTCGCCTGAAAGCGTCAAGGATTTTTCGGCGGTAGGCTACTACTTTGGCAAGCAATTGGCCGACACGTTGGACGTGCCCATTGGCTTGATCGACAATGCTTGGGGCGGCTCGGCCTGCGAAGCGTGGGTGAAGCGCGACTTGCTGGCCAACGACGAGCGCTTCAAGAAATTGCATGAGTATTGGACGCAATTTGAAAGCACGTACAAATACGAAGACGCACTTGCCAAATACGAAGAGCAGCTCAAGAAATGGGAAGCGGGCGACAAAAAAACTCCCGCGCCGTGGCGACCCGAAAACGAAATGACTTCCCGAAACCGCCCCGCGAATCTTTACAATGGGATGTTGCATCCGCTCTTGGGTTACGGCCTGCGCGGGGCGATCTGGTATCAAGGCGAATCCAACGCTGGCAGTGCCTACCAGTACCGCGAATTGTTTCCCTTCATGATTCAGAGTTGGCGCGACGCTTGGCAAATCGGCGACTTTCCGTTTTACTGGGTACAACTGGCCGACTTCATGGGTGAATCGCCTGAACCGCGTGAAAGCGGTTGGGCTGAGCTCCGCGAAGCGCAGACGATGACGCTCGATAAACTTCCCAACGTGGGTCAGGCGGTCATCATCGATCTGGGGGAAGCCACCGATATTCATCCCCGCAACAAGCGGGACGTGGCCCTGCGTTTAGCGCGCCTGGCGCTGGCACGCGATTATGGCATGAACCTGCCGCATGAAAGCCCGCGATACGAAGCGATGAAAGCGGCTGGCAAGAAAATCGTCGTGACTTTCGACGTGGGCGAACATGCGGAAGGACAACTCAAGGCGTTCGATATTCGCGAGCCGCTCGGTTTCACGATTGCCGGTGAAGATCGCAAGTTTGTGCCCGCCCAAGCCAAGATTGTCGGCCGCGATCAAGTCGAAGTCTGGAGCGATGCCGTCGCCAATCCGGTGGCCGTCCGCTACGCCTGGGCCGACAATCCTGTCTGCAACTTACGCAATCAAGCAGGGCTACCAGCAGCACCCTTCCGCACCGACGATTGGCCAGGAGTGACAGCCACGGTCGAGACGCCGTCGCTTTAGCGGGTGAACGCCTCCGGTATCCCGTCAGGGATTAAATCTTTCAGCCAAGGGTTAGAAAATTAAAATTATGACCCACATTTTCCCGTCCCGGAGGGACGCCATGATAATAGCCCAGCAGTTCACTGCTGGGAAAAATGTCATATTGATCGCAAGTCCCGTAGGGACGATTGAATCCCGAACCGCGCTTTCAATCGTCCCTACGGGACTCACTTAGCACGTTGTCTTCGGACCCAGCGATAAATCGCTGGGCTATTGTCGTGTGTCCCTCCGGGACAAGCCGCAGCCGCTGGGCTGAAAGATGAAATCCCTTCGGGATAGCAACCAGGAGAACTGCAAAGTAGTAGGCACACTCCGTGTGCCGTAACCGCCTTGGTGAAATCACCGCGTTTTCTCGCTGCCGCCACGGCACACGGAGTGTGCCTGCTACATTCGGGCGGACTTTGCCGCCCTCCTCCCGTGGCAACAATCAACTCGCTTTTTCCGCCTGTTTCTGCTATCCTAGAAGGGTCTCTGCTAGGCATCCGCCCCCCTCGGGCGTTTCATCAAGGCACCCTCACGGGCTATGTCGACCGCGCAATCAGTTTCCCTTTGGATCGCTGATCTCAAGGACGGAGATTCCGCTGCCGCCCAGAATCTCTGGGATCGGTACGCGGTCCGTTTGGTTGAAATTGCCCAGCAGCGGATGAAGCACACCCCTCGCCGCATCGCCGACGAGGAAGACGTCGCGGCCAGCGTGTTTCATAGTCTCTGCCGGGGAGCCGCGGCGGGCCGGTTTAAGAACATCAAAAACCGCGACGATCTCTGGTGGCTGCTGATGGGCATCACCAAGCAAAAGATCGTCAATCATGTCCGCCGCGAGACCGCTCAAAAACGCGGCGGCGGGCAGACGCAGGTTGAAGCCAATCTCAACGGTCAGCCAAGCGCCGACGGCGTTTTTTCGCTCGACCAACTCATGGGCGACGAACCCACCCCCGAGTTTGTTCTCATGCTCGAAGAAGAACACGAGCGGCTCATGGCTCTCTTGCGCGACGACGAGCTCCGCGAAATTGCCAACTTGCGGATCGAAGGTTTCACCATCAACGAAATCGCCGCACGCATGAACCTCAGCTTTCGCACCGCCGAACGAAAAACCAAACTCATCCGCGACACCTGGCAAAAGGAGTTGCAGTCGTGAGCACGGCTCCTCACCACAAGGCGGCTGAGCTCGTTGCCTTCGACCTGGCCAATCAGATCGACATCGTCTGCGATGCGTTCGAGCAGGCCTGGCAGCGCGGCGAGGAACCTTCGATTGCCACCTATCTGGAAGGTTTCGATCCCGCGGCACGCGATTCCTTGCTCAGCGAATTGCTGCTCGTCGATCATGAGTTCCGCACCAAGCGGGGCGAAGCGGCTAGCCGCGACGATTATCTGCGGCGTTACCCCGAATACTCGGCCCTGATCCAGCAGGTCGATTTTTCCACGGTTGGCGAAGATGCCCAGGAAACTCTACGCGAAGCTCGCCGCACGGGCGCGTCACACGATGCCGCCGGGAGCCAGTTCGCTGATTTCCAGTTGCTCGAAGAACTCGGCGCGGGGGCTTCCGGCACGGTCTGGAAAGCGCGGGACTTACGCCTGCGACGGCTGGTCGCGCTCAAGTTGCCTCGCCAACAGCAAATGAACGCCGCCGAGCGGGCTCGCTTTCGCCGCGAGGGTCAGGCCTGTGCTCAGTTGGACCACCCCCATATCGTCACCGTCTATGGGGTCGGCGAACACGAGCGGCGGCTCTACATCGCCAGCGAATTTATCGACGGTTGGAGCTTGCGCGAGTGGCTCGCTCAGCAGCGCCGCATCAGCCCCCTGGAAGCGGTGACGCTCACGGCCCAACTGGCCGAGGCCCTGCAACATGCCCATGAAAAGGGAGTGATCCATCGCGATCTGAAACCGGCGAACGTGCTCATCGATCGCGCGGGGAAACCCTTCGTCACCGACTTTGGCCTTGCCAAGTGGACCGACCAAAGCGTCGCCATGACGCTCGAAGGGCATGTGCTGGGGACGCCGGCCTACATGTCGCCCGAGCAGGCGCGGGGCGACTCGCTGGAGGTCGACCGCCGCAGCGATGTCTACGGATTGGGGGCCATGTTTTATGAAATGCTCACCGGCAAGCCGCCGTTCGAGGGGGAAGTGGCCACGGTCATTCATCACGTCATCCACGAAGAACCGACGGCTCCGCTCAAACTTGATGCCAAGATCCCCCGCGATCTCGAGACGATCTGCCTCAAGGCCATGCAAAAAGTGCCGGCCGAGCGGTATCCGTCGATGCAAGCGCTCGCCAACGATCTGCGGCGTTATCTCGCCGGCGAGCCGATCCTCGCGCGGCGGGCCAACCTGCTCGAGCAAAGCTGGCGGCTGGTGAAACGCCGCCGGGCGCTCGCGGGAATGCTGGCCGCCGCCCTCGTGGCGGTCACCGCGGGAGGGTTCGCCGCGATGCTCGCCGAGCAGAACCACGAGCTCCGCGGGTTTCGCACGGTCTCGCTCGCCACCGACCCGCCGGGAGCCCGCGTGGCGTTCGTCCCTTTGAGCACCGAAACGGGCGAACCGGAACTGCACCGCAGGGTACTCGCAAAGGGTTTCAGCCCCGTGGAAGTTGATTTATTGCCGGGGGACTATTTCGTGGTCGCCGTGCTGGAAGATGGCCGGTTTCATGAGGTCTACCGGAGGGTGCCGAAGCGAGGCGATTTAGAACCCCGCGCTGGATTTAATCATCTCTATGCTAAACGACTCTTGGAAGATCAACTGCAACTGGAAGTCGTTCGGATACCCGCCGAGGATATTGCGAAGGGGATGACACGCATCGAGGGGAGCGAAAACTTTCCTTTCGGGTTTAGCGGTTCCCGCGAAATCCCCCCCTACACGGTAAGTATCGCGCCCTTCTTCATCGACAACCTCGAGTTCTCTAATGCCGACGGGACAGCGCTCTGTAAAGGTTTTCACGCTGCCGTTCAAAAGGCAGAAGAATTAGGCAAACGCCTGCCTTCCGAAGCTGAGTATGAATTCGTCGCAACCAACCAAGGGACTACCAAATATCCTTGGGGAGATGACTGGCCAGCCGCCGCCGACCAGCAGCCCCCCTCCGCGCCCGCCGATCCGTTCGGACCTCTCGGCCAGCCAGAATTTGATCGCGTGGCAATGTATCCCGCGGTGAAAGGCCTCGTGACGAACAAAGCGGAATGGACCATCCCCCGGTTGCTGCCGAGTCTCTTTTCTGTATCAGCTTCCCGCTTTCGTTCGCTCGACGAAAGCCGCATCTATCGCGGCGGCAGCGAGCTCACAATTGCCGGCGATCCCCGCAACACCCCCGCCGATCGCGATCCCCGCCAACGGCGTGAAGCCAACGAACAACTCGGGTACCCAGGCCTGGGCTTCCGCTGCGTACGCAGCGCGGAACCACTGGTGAGTTACGCCGAGTTTGAGTGAGCGCGTTGCAACATGGTTTGCTTGCAAAAATAATATCCCGCAGGGATTCGATCATTCAGCCCAGCGGCTGTGTTGTTTGTCAATGATTTTTTAGCAGGCATGGAGGTCTCTCCAGGGAGTATTGTTCCTGATCATGGTGTTAAGAATCACCAAGAGCTTTCTCATGCAGGCGGTGATGATGACC
>Ga0163150_10000143_pt1 | contig 126610 bp, 100 predicted proteins | sample OliLakLV19P2IB_FD_148628 | JGI IMG/M metagenome (GOLD analysis project Ga0163150, IMG submission 148628) | Freshwater microbial mat bacterial communities from Lake Vanda, McMurdo Dry Valleys, Antarctica - Oligotrophic Lake LV.19.P2.IB | ecosystem: Environmental > Aquatic > Freshwater > Lake >...
CCGCTCGGGGCGATTCGCCCGTGTTCGAGGTGCGTCGTAAACGCCACGGGCAAACCGCTCAAAGCAGCGGCCTGCCCGTGCCACCCAGAGTTTCAAACTGGCCCACCACGCTTCGCCAGCGAGACCATCGTCGCCGGCTGGTTCCAGAACAACACCATCGTGGTCTTCGACTTCACCACCGCCACCGTCAACGACCGCATCTGGGCCAGCAACATCGTCGGCGCCGTCAGCCCCGGCTCCAACTTCACCGCCGGCAACTCCGGCTTCAACTTCGACGAGGCCTACCGCTTCAACATCGGCTTCAACGTCCTGGCCGCCGCCCCCGAGCCGGCCACCCTCGGCTTGGTCGCCCTCGGCGGCATCGCGCTCCTCCGCCGCCGCCGTAGCGCCTGATCCGATCCGTCACGCGATCCACACCCCAACGCTCCTCAAAGCCCACGGACTCCCGTCCGTGGGTTTTTCACATCCAAACTCAACATCTCACTTCGCCGGCCCTTTCGTCTCCTTCGCCTCGTCCGCCTTCAGCGCCTTGATCTTGATGTTGCGGAACTCGATACGGTCCGAATGATCCTGCAAGCAGATGAACCCCTTCTTGAAGGTGCCAAACTTCGGCATCGCCTTGAACTTGCTCTTGGCGACGCGGTCGTTCCAGTCCTTGCTCCACAGCTCGTACGCGACGACCTTCTCACCGTTGAGCCAGTGCTCGACCTTCGGCCCGTTCACGACCAGCCGCGCGGCGTTCCACTCGCCGACCGCCTTGGTCACGTCCTTCGACGGCGCGTACAGGTCGTAGCACGCGCCCGCGAGCTGCCGGTCGTCGCGGGTGGCCCACGGGGCGTTGTCCAGCACCTGCATCTCCGGGGCGAAGTGCCAGCTCGTCACCGGCTCCTCGCTCACGTGGTAGAGAATCCCGCTGTTGCCCTTCTGCGTGATCTTCCACTCGATCTTCAGGTCGAAGCTCTCGTACTCGTCGACGGTGACGATGTCGTCCCCGCCGCCGGCGCCCTTGCCGCCCGCCCCGCCCTTGGCGCGGACCAGGGCCCCGTTCTCCACGACCCAGCCCGCCGGCATGTCTTTCTTCTGATACCCGCGCCACCCCTTCGTCGACTTGCCGTCAAAGAGCAGCTTCCAGCCCTCCTTCGTCTCCGCCTCGGTGAGCGCGTTGGGCTCCTCGGCGGCACCGGCCGAACACGATAGAACCACCGCGATGATCAGCCACGCAGCGAGCGGTCGACGGGATGCACAAGTCATGATGTGAGCTCCACGATGAGAAGGAACCGCGAGTGCGGAGGGATGCCACCCATCGTACCGCCACGGGCCGTGACCGCGCCCCCGTCAGGGCCCCGGCACGATCCGCACAGGAAGCACGCGGGGCTGGGGCACTGGCAGCGGACTGCCAGTGGCATCAGGCCAATGGCACATGCGCGCAGGATGGCGGTGGGTTTCGGCAATCCCCCGGCGAACTGATTGAGAACAGCGTGTTCTCTCTCGAATCCAGGGAATTGCAACGAAAGGAACCTGCCGTGAAGAAGAACCTTGCCACCGCCCTTCTGTCCGTCGTGACCTTCATCAGCATCGCCAGCGCCGACGTGGCGAACGGGCCCAGCGGGGCGGATGAACCCGCCGGTGCGGTGCGGGCGGTGGAGGTCGGGCGGATCGCCGGGGGGGATCGGGCGACGGGCGTCGAGGTGGCGCTGACGCCGGCGTATGTGTGGTCGTACACCCGCGGCGGGCTGCATCACATGATCCGGCGGGCCCACCGCGACGGGTACCGCACGGTCGGGTCGCCGATCTACACCCGCGTGCCGGAAGCGGGCGGCTCTGCGTGGATGATCTACATCGTGCCGGACGATTCGCCGTGGGGCTGAAGGTAGGGTGGGCACCGCCCACCTTGACGAACACGGGAAAAAGGTGGGCGGTGCCCACCCTACAAAAACGAACGGAGCCGGTCTTTCAACCGGCTCCGTTTTTGATTTGGGTTTGATCGTCGTTTGACAATGGCGGAGCGTCATTGATTTACTGGACGCTCGACCCTCACCCCAGCCCTCTCCCTGGGAGGGAGAGGGAGTAATACCGCCGGCCTTCACCATCAGGCGACGCGCGAGCGGCGGCGGAGCATGGCGAGGGCGGTGAGGGCCAGGAGCGTGGCGGAGGCGGGCTCGGGGAGCGCGGCGGCGACGGCGCCGACCTGGGCGTTGTCGAACCAGAGGCGGTCGCCGCCGGCGGCGCTGATGCCGACGCTGCGGTTGTTGAGGAACGGGGCGTAGGCACCGCCGGCGAAGGTGCTCAGTTGCAGGGTGCCGAGCGACACTTCATTGACGAACACTTCGAGCTCGCTGGTGGCGAGGTTGGCGCGGATGGCCATGTTGGCGAACTGGCCGACTTCGAGGACGCTGCTGGTGAAGCCGGTGTTGGCTTCGCCGACGGAGGGCGTGTAGATGCCGATGTCGGGGAAGCCGGTGGCGTCGGGGTCGCGGAAGAAGATGGAGAGGGCGCCGGGGTCGAAGATGTTGGCGTCGCCGTCGGCGCCGAGGGTGAGGTCGACGCGGTCGGAGGTGACGACGACATCGGCCTGGAAGATGAAGTGGTTGCGGATGCCGTAATCGAAGCCGGCGCCGGTGCCGGGGCCGCCGGACTGCGAGTAGCCGGTCTCGGTGCCGGCGTTGGTATTGCCGCCGGCGTAGGGGTTGGCGCCGGGGACGAAGCCGGTGTTGGTCGAGCCTTGGACGTAGCTGAAATTGCCGGCGTTGGGTTCCCAGAGGCGGGCGGGGTTGCTGTAGTTGGACTCGACGACGGCGGGCTGTCCGACGGCGACGTAGGCACGGCCGGGGAGGCCGCCGTCAGCGGTGCCGGTGAGGGTATCGCTGTAGTCGAGGTTACCGATCAGGCTGGAGTTCCCGACGCGGACACCGCTGCCGCCGGGGCCGACGTTGACGACGGCAAGAGCGGGCGTGGCGATGGACGCGAAACCGAGGGCGGCGAGGGTCGACAGGGTGCGGGTGTTCATAAATACCTTCTCCTAGGCGGGGTTAGAGGAATGCGACCACAGAAGGATCGACGGCAGATGGTAAAAGCAATGGCGCGGCGGGTCAAAATTGGTACTGAAAAACAACAGTTTGACAATTCTAATGCGAAACAACGAGACGCTAGTGACCGGCGGCGGCAGCGGACTGAAAGCAATTGTCGCGGGTGCCACGGGTCGGCTGGGCGACCGTGAAGCGTTATCACCCAGGGCACGGGTCGCCGAGCCGACCCGTGGCACCGACGCTAAACACTACATTTGGGTTCGTGAACGTTCTCGGTGCGAGCCCGCGCTCGTGAAGGTGATGTAAAACCCATTTCGACGGGCAACGTTTAGACGCGGGCATCTCCATGGAATGCGTCGCGATGCAGGATTCACAGCTCCCAGACATGCACGAACCCCGCCATGTCGGCCGCGGCGAGCCGCTTGCCGTCCGGAGAGAAGGAGATGGCGTGGATCCAATCCTTGAACTGCCCGCCGCGCGACTTGCCGATCTCCTTGACGAGCTTGCCGTCGAGGGAACTCCAGATGCGGACGACGGTATCGCGGCCGGCGGAGGCGATGTGGATGGCGTCGGGATGGAAGGCGAGGTCGGTGGCGCCGTTGAGGTGGCCGGTGGCCGTTTCGCGCAGCCGCTTGCCGGTCTTGGGGTCGAGGAAGAAAACCTTGCCGTTCATGCCGTCCGCCTCGCCGCCGCGGGCGATGGCGAGCAGGCTGCCCTCGGCGTTGTAGGCGGCCGAGGCGATCTGCATGTCCTTGTATTCCTTGCTGAGGTCGTGCAGCACGGCCGGCGCTTCGGCGAGGTCCCACAGCTTCACCGAGGTGTGCCGGCCGGAGTCGAACACCAGCGGGTAGCGCTCGGAGACGACCGCTTGGTTCTGCATCGGCGAGAGCGCGACGGCGTACGCCCAGCCCTTCACCTTCCAGCGTTTGAGTTCGGTCCCCTTCGCGCGGTCGTAGATCACGACGTTGCCGCCGTCGTCGCCAGCGATGAGTTGCGACTGGTCGTGCGTCATCGCCAGCCCGACGATCCACTCGCTGCCCTGAATCATCTTCGCGGCCTGCTGCGTCTTAACCGAAACTTCCATCGGCTCCGGCGGCTTGCGCCCGGAAGACTTGCGGCGCTCGGCCTCTTCGCTGGCGCCGGCGTTGAGCACGACCTTCGCGGCGGCCGTCGGCGCGGCGTTCAAATCCCAATATCGAATCGTGTGGTCGTTGCTCGCGGAGATGAGCCAGCGCTTCTCGGCGCAGAGCAGGCGGTTGATGACGTTGGTGTGCCCGATGAACTGCCGTACCGGCGGCGGCGCGACGGCGAAGGGTTTCTCTTCCTTGTCGTTCGCGGGCTTCTTGTCTTTCTCGGAGGGTGCCGGCGCGGGCTCCGCTTTCTCCGGCAGTTCCCACAGCAGAATCTCGCCGCGATTGTTGCCCGCGGCGACGTGCTTGTCACCGACGAACGACACCGCGGAGACCCAATCGGCATCCCAGGGCAGCGACCAGATTAATTTTGCATTTTCAAATGACATTGGTTCACGCCAGCAGTTCCGCGATCGGCTTCGACCCCTCCGGCGTCGCCCACACCGGGCGGGTGCCGATGTAGTGCTTCACGCGCGGGTTCATGCCCAGCGTCGTGTAGATCGTCGAGAACAGGTCGCCTTCGCTAACCGGTTTGTCGGCGACGTCGTAACCGTCCTTGTCGGTGGAGCCGTAGACGATGCCGCCTTTGACGCCGCCGCCGGCGAGGACGATCGTCCAGCCCTTGATGAAGTGGTCGCGGCCGGCGCGGTTGTTGATCTGCGGCGTTCGGCCGACCTCGCCCATCCAGACCACCAGCGTGTCGTCGAGTTGACCCGTGCGCTCCAAGTCGATCAGCAGGCCGGACCACGCCGGGTCGAGCAACTGCATGTTCGCCTTGTGGCAAACGAAGTTGTCGGCGTGGCTGTCATAATTGTCCTGCCCGACCTCGACGAACGGCACGCCGGACTCGACGAGTTTGCGCGCGAGGAAGCAGCCACGGCCGAAGTCGCTGTCGCCGTAAAGCTCCTTGTGCGACGGCCAGTCCTTGCTGGTGTCGAACAGCGATTTCGCCCGCAGCAGACGCCAGCTCCGCTCCTTGGCGACGCGGTGGCTCTCGAGCGGCTCGGCCATGCTCTCCTTGCCGCGCTCGGCCTCCATGAAGCGCAGCAGGTCGTTGCGGCGAGCTTCGCGCGGGGCCTCGAGATAAGGACTCGTGAAGTACGGCAGCTTGCCATCTCGCCCGACGCTGAAGGGTTCGTAGCGTGGCCCGAGGTAGCCCGAGCCCGCGTTCCCGCACGGCCCCATGCGCACGAACGTCGGCAGGTCGGCATCCGCGTTGCCCAGGTACCGGGCGATCATCGCGCCGATCTCCGGGTGCGGCGTCCGCTCCGACTGCTTGTAGCACGTGTGCATGTGATAAATGCCGTCGGGATGGTCCGGCGACCCCGTCTTCATGCTGCGGATGATCGAAAGCTTGTCGACGAGCTGCGCCATCTTCGGCAGATACTCGCAGACGTGATAGCCCGGCAGCTTGCTCTTGATCTCGCGGAAGGGGCCCGCGGTCGGCCGGCCGGGCTTCATGTCGAAGGTATCGATCTGGCTCGCCCCGCCGTTCATCCACAGCAGGATGCAGCGCTTGCCTTTCTTCGCGGCCTCGGCGGCAATCGTCTGCGAATTGAACAGACCACCCCAGTTGGCGACCGCGGCGCCGGTGGATGTCGCCAGCGCGCCTTTGAGGAGGGCCCGGCGGGAGAGGTGTTCTTGCGGCGTGCAGTGGCCTTGCATGATTGCTCCCGTAGGGTGGGCTGAGTCTGCGAAGCCCACCATTTAATCTGACTTAACCACGGATCTCACGGATAAAGCACAGCATCTGAAACAAAGTCTTATCCGTGTCATCCGTGTGATTCGTGGTCAATAGTTCTTATCAGCGGTGGGCTTCGGCGGACCTCAGCCCACTCTACCGATTGAATCGAAACTCACTCGTGTTCACCAGCACCCAAATCGCCTCTTCAATCACCTGCTCCGTCTTCGGCTCGCTCTGAAGGAACGCCACGAACTTCTCGCGCTCCGCATCGGTCGGCATCCGCGTCAGCACCGAGAGGAACATCCGGTCGACGCGCTGCTCCCACGGGTCCTTCGACGCGGCCAGCGTGTCGGCGAGGTTGCCCTTCTTTTTGCTGAAAAACTTGCGGACGTTGTCGCTGTTGTTGAGGAACAGGTGCTCGCCGAGGCCGCCCTGGAAATCGCCCTGGCCGTTGGTCGGCTCGCCGAAGTAGCGTAGGAAGTATTCGCTGGTGTCACCGCCCTGCTTCGCCGGTTCCGCGTCGCCGCCGGCGACTTTCAGCGACGCGGCGATCTCCTCGGCGGAGAGCGGCCGGACGCGGGCGCGTTCCCACCACGCGGGCAGCGCATCGGTCACCGGGCCTTCGCCGCTGATCTGATAAGCCTGGCTGCTGACGATCTCGCGGATGAGCCATTTCATGTCGAACTGGTGAGCGATGAACTCCTTCGTCAGCGCATCGAGCAGCGCGGGCAGGCTCGGCTTGTTGTCATCGCCGAGATTGTCGATCGGATGCACGATGCCGCGGCCCATGAACTGGCCCCAGATGCGGTTGACCGCGGCGCGGGCGAAGAACGGGTTGCCCCCGGAAGTCGCCCAATCCGCGAGCTTCTCCTTGCGCGAGAACACCGGCTTGGGCATCGCCTTGATCCCAGTCTTGACCTCGACCTCCTTAAAATCCTTCGGCAGCGCGGGCTCGTCGAGCTCGCTGCCGGCGAGGAACTTGGGCTTGACCGGGTCGCCCTTCTTGCCGGGCTTGAGCTCCTTCATGTTGCCCGCGAACAGCACTTCGCCGCTGCTCTTCTCGCCGATGTTGAAGCGCTTTTGTTTGTTGGCGCCGTCGCCGGTGGTGCCGTTCTCGATGACGACGAGGCGGACGAAGAAGCCGGTCATGCCGAAGAAGTCGCGCTGGGTGAGCGGCGTGTAGGGATGATCGTGGCAGCGGGCGCATTGGAGCTGCGTGCCGAGGAACGCCTTGCTGAACGCCTCGGTCAGGTCCTCCGGCTTGTTCTGAAACTGGGCATAGAAAACCGTCGAGCCCTCCTCCTCGGCGAGCAGCAGTTGCCTGACCCACTTGTCGTACGGCTCGTTCTTTTCAAACTGCCCGCGCAGCCAGTCGCGCCAGGCGTCGCGCTTGCGGACCTCGCTGCTGGCCGGGTTGCGGCCGAAGAGCGTGAGGTCCCAGATGCTCATCTGCTGCTGGGCGTAGCGCGGATCATCGAGCAGGCGATGGATCACCGCGTCGCGCTTGGTCGAAGAGGTGTCTTCGAGGAAGGCCTTGATCTCGTCGTAGGTCGGGATCGTGCCCACCAGGTCGAGATAAACCCGGCGGAGGAACGCGGCATCATCAGCGGGGCCAGCGGGCGTGATCTTCTGCTGCTCCCAGGCGGCGCGGAGATGCTCATCAATGACGCTGCGCGGCGGTGCATCGGCGGCGCGGGCTGAGAGGGGCGCAGCGGACAACACAAGAAGAAAGAGGATTGAAATAATGGGGGGCCGCGGGACCATCGCACCGCCTCTTTGTTGGCGTGTCCGATTGTATTGTCCGCGGCCGTGCCGTGGTTTCATCAAGTTGTCGCCGGGCGCGATGCCGACGTTTCTCTTTTACTTTGCTCTGTTGAAAACAACCTCAAGCCCGATGATGAGGCTTGGCGAATCGTCGGGGTATTTCCAAAGCAGACACCCCTACCCCGACGATTCGGCGGACCTCATCATCGGGCTTAGCGTTCTCAGCAAGCCGCCCTCACTTCAGGTCCCAGAAATTGTTGTTCGGCGCGAGGGTGGCGTCGGTCAGCGCATCGGGGGTGTGCGGGTTGAAGGGGATCGAGCATTTGACGTGGGTGGCGCGGGTGTCGCCCCAGAGGACGTTGACGCCGGTGTTGCCCATGTGGCGGACGTGGGGCTGGCCCTGGATCGAGGCGGCGTCGGAAGGTCCGACGAAGGCGATGCCGGCTTCGTTGGCGGTGCCCGCCCAGATCTTGCCCCAGGAATCGGTGACGTAGATGGTGTCGCTGGGCCTGCGGACCTGCGTGACGCGCGGCGTCGGCGTCGGGGCCGGCGGGGTGCCCAGGCCCTTTGAGTTGGCACCGAGCTCACCCATGCGCGAGCCGATGAACTGCCAGTTCATGCCGTACTGCGTGTGGAACCAGTGGCCGGCGGGCTCGGTGCGCGTGGCTTGCAGGTGCGGCGTTCGCGGCGGGTTGTAGCTGGGGCAACTGAACGGCTCGCCCGGGTCGATGTAGCGGCCCTTGGCGAGCAGCCCGCCCCAGTAAGCCTTGGGGAAATCCTCGAAGGGCGTCTTGTAAGGCGGCAGGTAGCCGGTGCTGTCATCCGTGTAGGCCGTGATCGCCACGCCGATCTGCCCGAGGTTGCTCAGGCACTTGGCGTTGTTGGCTGACTCTTTGGCGCGGGAGAGGGACGGCGACGCCATCGCCAGCAGCAGCGTGATGATGGAGATCACCACGAGCATCTCCATGATGGTGAAGCCGTCGCGGGGCGGCCGGCCTCGACGCGGATTCCTCGAGCGGGCTGCGGCCGGCCGGTTTTCTCCTTCCACGCTCCCTGTCCGCTTGTTGAAAGTGAACATGGCAGTTCTCGTGGAGTTTCTGGCACGCCTTATCCCGCACGCGCGGCGGCCATGATTGGATCAGTCATTGCTCCGCCGCCGCCGGCCGCCCAGGAGCGCGAAGGCGCCGAAGGTTCCGAGGGCGAGGGTGGCGGGCTCGGGGATGACGATCACGCCGAAGGAGGAAAAATCCACGCGGACGCCGGTGGGATTGGCGGCGGTGCCTGCGTTCTGCACTCGGAAGGTCAGGCGGTTGTTGCCGGCGAGAAACCCACTCTCGACCGTGAACGGGACAAGACCGCCGAAGCCGGGAGCGGTCTGGCCGGTACCGACGCCGTTGAGGAAGATGTTCGCGCCGAAGTCATCCGCCGCCCAGTTGCCAAGGATTCGGTAATTCGTCTCGCCAGGGGCGAGTACGAAATCAATGGAATAGTCATAGAAGCCCGGGGTGTCACTTCCGTCGTGGTTTGGGGCAGCCGAAATCCATTGCGATGAAGCGGTATTGGCGGCCCAAGGCGGGATGGGGAAGCCGTCGTTGGGGACCTCAAACGTAGGCAGCCCCAAGGTCATGGCAACCGGGCTCGTGGCGGATGCCGGTCGCTGAACGGTCCAATGCGGATCGAGATTGGTGCTGTCGTTGCCGATGCCGGTGCTAAAAATGCCTTTGATCGGCTCGAAAGTCGAAATGCTGACATTATCGAAACCCGCACCGCCCGCGGCCGACCCGTTACCGGATGGACCTCCGAGACGCAGCACGTTGTAGACCTTTCCGGGTCCGCCGGATGTCGTGATGATGCGCCTGAAATCGACGCCGCCGTTAGCGCCCAGGTCGAGCTCGTAAAGAATGTAATCCGCGAGAATCGTGGCTGTAAAAGTGTGCCACCCGGTTTGAACTGCCGGATCACCTTCGAATGTAACCCAGCCTGAATTTCCATGCGGGGTGCTGCTCGCCGCAGAGAGGTTCAAGATGGTGCGTACGGCGTATTTGTTGGGATTGATGCCAGTCACAGGATCGTGCGCGTTATTGAACCGGCCCATTTCAAGAATGTTGTTGGAGTTGGCTGAATTGCGCAGTCCGCCGCTGACGCGTTTGCCACCGGCGTTGCCATCGTCGAAAAAATCGAAGGACCAGATGATCGGGCTGGTGTTCGTAGGAGTCGTCGGTGCGATGTTATGCTGCGCCGAAATCGCCCCGGTCGCGGTCGCGTCGATGGGCTGATGATTCATAAACTTGCCGGGATTGCCGCCGGAAGTGGATAGCGTGCCCGGGCTATTGGAACTGCCGTTGTCGCCCCAAGCCCCTGCCGCCTCCATCTGTGCGGTGTTCAGATACGACTCGAAGTTGTCGGAGAAAATCACCACCGCCTCGACCGGCACCGCGATCGACGCGGCCAAGGCAAAGCCAGCACCCAACGTTGCAGCACGTTTCCACATAACCCGTTCTCCTTAAAACCGAATGACGAATGTCAATGCGCGACGAGTGTCGGAAAGAAATCCGGCCGAAATGCAGGCGGCCGAACAAATCTAACTTACTGGACAACCATTTTGCCGCCAAGGGAAATATTCAGAAATGTCGGATTTTTGCGCCCCGCGGCTGGCCGCGAGGGGATCGCCACAAGTGCCATAGGCCCGACGCCATGCGAAGCCGCGAGCGAAATAATCGCCAGTGAATGGGCCGGGAGGGATTCGAACCCTCGACCAACGGCTTAAAAGGCCGCTGCTCTACCACTGAGCTACCAGCCCTGGCACCACCCGGCGGCGGGGAGTGAGGAGGGGAACTTTACGGGCGGCATGGGGGTGGGGTCAAACGCTAGTGGGCTTAGACGCGGCGTTGACACCGATTCTCCCGGACGGTCGCGCCTGCCGGGGCCACGGGTCGGCTCGGCGACCGTGCCGGTGGGCACCTGTTTCACCGGTCGCAAAGCCGACCCGTGGCACCTTCGAGCGGCTACCGATAATTGTGACACCCCTTTTCCTTCGCTCTCCATATCCCTAACCTGCCCGCATGCGCGTCATCCTGCAACGTGTCACATCCGGCTCGGTCGCCGTCGATGGCCGTATCGTCGGGCAGATCGCTCACGGCCTCGTGCTGCTCGCGGGCATCGGCCACGATGACACGATCTCCATCGTCGATCGCATGGCCGAGAAGATCGCAATGCTCCGCATCTTCAACGACGACGAGGGCAAGTTCAATCGCTCGCTGCTCGACGTGGCCGGTGGCGCGCTGGTGGTGTCGCAGTTCACGCTGTTCGCCGACGCCCGCAAGGGCCGCCGGCCGAGCTTCACCGACGCGGCCCGGCCGGAAATCGCTTCACCTCTGTGCGACCGGTTCGCCGATGCGCTGCGGAAGCTCGGGGTTTCGCCGGTGGCGACAGGGGTGTTTGGGGCGTCGATGCACGTGGATATCCAGAACGACGGGCCGGTAACGATCTGGCTGGACAGCCGGGAGTTGGGGATTGGCTGAGCGAACCGCTGGCGAAAATTTTATCGATTTTCGTCTGATATTTGCCGATAACAGGTGTCGGCAACACGTCAGTTCATCCGGGGCGGTATTGAACACGCTTAACGAAGGGCCAGCCATGAAGGCGATCGATATGGGTATTGACCTGGCGGACGATGCGTCGGCTTCCCGCGAGCATGCCGCCCAGGTTTTTGCCGATGCCCGCCGACGGCAGTTGGAACTGGCGCTCGCCGGCCGCACCGAGGAATCGGCGGCGTTCGCCGAGGTCGCGGCGACGGCCCGGGGGCTTCTCGACGAGCTGCACGCCATCGAGATCGAGCGCGAGGGCGACGAGATCGACCTTGACGCCAGGCGCGAGGCGATGTCACGTCGGTAAATCGAGGGCGGCGCCAAGCCGGATGATGAGGTCCGCCCAATCGTCCGGGTATCTGGGATTGAGAAAAGCAGGCATTGCCCCGACGATTCGCAAAGCTTCATCATCGGGCTTGGTGGTCTTCAAAAATGACCCCACCATCCCGGGCACTTTCGCCATTCCCCATTGAACATCCCGCCCGCTGGTGCGTCTCACCAAGGGGCCGGTCCTGCCGGTCATCGCTGTCACCGCCATCCTCTGGAGGGTTCGCCATGTTTTTCACGCGTCAGCTCGCACCGGTCGCCCTTTGTGCCGCGCTGGTCACGGCCGCCCCGACCGCCGCGTTCGCCCAGGAAGAGAAGTTCATCGAGGTGCCGGTCACCAAAGCCGTGCTCTATTCCTCGGGCGTCGGCTACTTCGAGCACTCGGGCAGCATCGAGAACGATGCCGCCATCCGCCTCATGTTCAAGACCGACCAGATCAACGACGTGCTCAAGAGCATGGTGCTCATGGACATGGACGGCGGCACGATTACCCGCGTCGCCTACGGCAGCGACGTGCCCATCGACCGGGCCTTGGGCGCCTTCGGCGTTGACATCTCCGGAGCGCCCACGCTGCCCGAACTCCTCAAGCAGCTCCGCGGCGCCGAGGTCACCGTCGACGGCGTCACCGGCAAGATTCTCAGCGTCGAGACCGAAGAGAAAGTCGTCGGCGAGCCGCCCACCAAGATCACCGATTACCTGCTCCGCCTCGTCACCGACAAGGGCATCAAAACGGTGCGCCTCAGCGCCACGACCGAGATCGTGTTCACCGACAAGAAGATGCAGGCCGAGCTCAACGAGGCCTTGACGTTGCTGATCGGCGCGAAGGACACCGACCGCAAGGCGGTGGACATCCACTTCAGCGGCCGGGGCAAGCGGCGGATCCGCATCGGCTACATCGTCGAGAGCCCGGTGTGGAAGACGTCGTACCGCCTCGACCTGACGGAGAAGCCGCTGCTGCAAGGGTGGGCGATTGTCGATAACGCATCGGACAACGACTGGAAGAACGTCAACCTGTCGCTGGTGAGCGGTCGGCCGATTTCTTTCATCCAGGACCTTTACACGGCGCTCTATGTGGATCGTCCCGTCGTGCAGCCGGAGCTTTATGCGTCGCTGAAGCCGCGCGTTTATGAGGAAGGGATCGAGAACGAGAAGCTGGCGAAGAAGTTGTCCGAACAGGGCGAACAGGACCGGGCGGTCCGCCGCGACCGCGCCGCCGCGCCGGGCGCACCGGCCGCCGAGGGAGCCGCGTTCGGCAAGCGCGAGTCCGCCGCGAAGGACGCCAAGGCCGACGAAGCATTCAGCCTTGGTGCCAGCATCGCCCCGGTGGCGTCGGGCGCTTCGATCGGCGAGCTCTTCGAGTTTTCGATCCATCACCCGGTCGATCTTCAGCGCCGCCGGTCCGCGATGTTGCCGATCGTGAACCAGCCGGTGAAGGCGGAGAAGATCAGCATCTACAATCAGGGCCAGCACCAGACGCAGCCGCTCAACGGCGTGTACCTGACGAACGACACCGGCATGAAGCTGCTCGCCGGCCCCGTGACGGTGTTCGACGGCGGCAAGTACGCCGGCGACGCCCGCATCGGGCACCTCGCCGCCAACGAGAAGCGGTTGCTCAGCTACGCCGTCGACCTCGCGCTGACCGTCGATCCTTCGATCAACAACGCTTCGCGCATCACCGCCGCGAAGCTCGTGCGCGGCGTGCTGTACGTCACCCGCATGACCACCTTCACGCAGACCTACAAGATCAAGAACAAGGCGGAGCAGAAGCGCACGCTCATCATCGAGCACCCGTTCATCAACGGCCGGACGCTGAATGCGCCCAAGACGTTCGAGGAAAAGACGCCGACGCTGTACCGCTTCCGCGTTGCGGTGGACGCGTCGAGCGTAGGCGATTTCGTGGTGGACGAGCAGCAGCCCGGGACGCAGCAGTTTGCGATCTACGGTGCATCGCCCAACTCCTACCTCGGCTTCCTCCAGGAGGGCGCGATCTCCGATGAAGTGAAGAAGGCGCTGCAAAAGGCCGCTGCGCTCCAGAATGAACTGAGCCAGCTCGAAGGCCAGCTCAACCAGCTCCGCCAGCAGAAGGCGCAGATCGAGCAGGGCCAGGACCGTCTCCGCCGCAACATCGAAACCGCCGGCCGCGACACCGAGCTCGGCAAGCGATACCTCACCAAGCTCGCCGAGGAAGAGACGACGATCGAGAAGCTCGAGGCGCAGATCAACGACACACAGAAAAAGGTCGATGCGAAGCGGAAAGAGATGGCCGATTATCTGAATGGGTTGGACCTACAGTAAAATTCGCTTTGACATGATCGCGGCCACGCTTGCGAATCGCCGCGTTCTGAAATCGAATACCCCGCTTCACCGCGGGCTTTTTCATTGCGACGTTTAACTATGGACAGTGATCTGACGCCAGCGCCGACGAAAGTGGAGTAATGATGGTTCTCCTTGAGCAACCGGGCGATGCGGCCGCGATCCATGCCGTTCACGCGGGCAGCTTCCCGACGGCAGGCGAGGCGCGGCTCGTGGACCTGCTGCGCGAGGCGGGCCGGCTGACGGTGTCACTGGTTGCCGAAGCCGATGGCGAGATCGTCGGGCACGTCGCGTTCAGCCCGGTGACGGCGGCGCGAGGCGCTGGCGGCGCTGGACTAGCGCCGGTCGCGGTGGCGCAATGGCATCGAGGTAAAGGTATCGCGGCAGAACTGATTCGTGCCGGCTTGCGAGGTTGCCGCGAAGCCGGCTTCGGCTGGGCGGTCGTGCTCGGCGATCCGCACTATTACGGCCGGTTCGGCTTTCGCCCGTCGCGGGAGTTTGGACTGTCTGATGAATACGGCGGCGGCGACATGTTTCAGGCCCTCGAGTTAATCGCCGGAGCGCTGCCGGTGGGCGCGGGGCTCGTGAAGTATGCGCCGGAATTCGCGTCCCTGTAGTTGGACGAAGGTTCACCGCCTGATGCCTCTGGCCGGTCCGCTGCCAGTGTTTAGACTTGTGGAATCACCGCAAAATGGAAACTGGCAGCGGCTGCCAGTGGCATTAATCCCCATACCGCCATCAACATCTCACCGCTTTCCGCCGCCATCCTTCTGGAACAGACTCGACACCGACATGTTGTGATGGATACGGTGGATCGCTTCGCCGAGCAGTTCGGCGACGGTGAGCTCGATGAGCTTGCCCTCGATCGGGGCGCAGCGGGGGCCGGTGGGGATGGTGTCGGTGACGACGACCTTGCTGATGGGCGACTCGCTCAGCCGTTCCATGGCGAGGCCGACGAGCACCGGGTGCGTCGCGGCGCAGAGCACGTCTTTGGCGCCGTTCTTCATCACCAGCTTGGCCGCTTCGCACATGGTGCCGGCGGTGGAGATCATGTCGTCGACCATGACAACGGTCTTGCCCTCAACGCTGCCGATGATGTGATCGGACTTCACTTCGCTGCCGGACTGCCGGCGTTTGTCGATGATGGCGAGGTCGCCGCCGATCCACTTGGCGTAGGCGTTGGACATCTTCACGTTGCCGACGTCCGGGCTGACGAGGACGATATCGCCGAGTTGCTCGCGGATCGACTCGAAGTATTTGACGATCACCGGCGCGGCGTGCAGGTGGTCGACGGGGATGTCGAAGAAGCCCTGGATCTGCTCGGCGTGTAGGTCCATCGCCAGCACGCGGTCGGCGCCGGCGGTGGTGATCAGGTTGGCCACCAGCTTGGCGGTGATCGGCACGCGGCCGGCGTCCTTGCGGTCCTGCCGGGCGTAGCCCATGTACGGCAGCACCGCTGTGATCCGGCTGGCGCTGGCCCGCTTCAAACAATCGATGTAGATCAGCAACTCCATCAGATTCGCGTTCACCGGATGGTACGTGCTCTGCACGATGAAACAGTCCCGGCCGCGCACGTCCTCCTCGATCTTCACCAGGATCTCGCCGTCGGGGAACATGTCGGTGTGTCCCTGCCCGATGGGCAGGTCGAGGTAACGACACATTTTCTCCGCCAGCGCCATCGAAGCGCGGCCGGCGAAAATCTTCAGACCATCGCGATCGGAGCGACTCATTGCGGATCCTTTGGCTGCCACACGGCGCGGTCGAAAGAAAGGCAGATTGCAAATTGACCATTGGCCATTGCAAATTGCAAATTGTCGGATGCCATCATCGGCGATCGCTTCATTCTCGATTCGTCCGTGCGGTCACAACAGACTGTCCGATGATTCGACATAACTGGTCACACTCGTCCAGCACTGATTTCATCCGGTCGGTCGGCACTAGTTCACACTTGATGATGAGACGGAGCCATGATCTTGACTCTCGCAGCTCTTTCAGACAAATGCTGAGTTTGTGCACAAAATCATCACGACTCTCGGCTGCACATCCCTCCTCATAGTTTGGAGCGGGGGAAGTTCCGCATCGAACAAGCTGTCCCGCGATGTGCCGACCCATCCGCGTATCCGGCAACGCATCGACCGTCTTTCCGATCCGAGCCGAGAAATCCAGTAACCGCTCCGCGAGTTCAACTGGATTCATGTTTTGCCTTTCAATTTGCAATTTGCAATTTGCAATGGCCAATGGTCAATCTGCCTTCACCCTTTCCCGCATCAGCCGGTCCACCAGCGCCAACTGCTCCGGGTTATTCACGCTGTGCACGTCCTCCGGCGGCACCGCGTCGACGACCTTCACGATCTTGCCCTCCTTCTTCATCATGCCGGGCACATCCGTCAGGTAGTACTCGCCCTGGCTGTTGTTGGGGCGTACCTTGCGAAGGTAATCGAAAAGCAGGCCCGAGCGGAAGAGGTAATAGCTGGGGTTGACCTCCCGGCAGGCGCGCTGCTCGAGTGTCGCGTCCTTGTGCTCGACGATGGCGGCGAGGCCACCGTCGGAGTCGCGCAGGACGCGGCCGTAGCCGGTGGGGTCGACGAGCGTGGCGGTGGCGAGCGTGCCGGCGGCGCCGGCGGCGCGGTGGGCGTCGAGCAGTTGCTCGAGCGTCTTCGCCCGGATCAGCGGTCCGTCGCCGGCGAGGACGAAGACATCAGGCGCGCCGCCCTGCTTAAAGGCGGGCTCGGCCATCTGTGTCGCGTGGCCGGTGCCCAGTTGTTCGGTCTGCTCCACGAAGATCACGTTGGGCTCGCCCTTGAGCGCGTCGCGCACCTGCCGGCCCTCGAAGCCGATCACGACGATGCACCGCTCGACGCCCGCCGCCTGGCACGCTTTGACGACCCACCAGACCATCGGCTTGTCAGCGACGGGGTACAGCACCTTCGGCATGGGCTGGCCGATGGAGGCGCCGCCCTGGGCGGCGGCGATCTGTTCCTTCGTCAGCATCCGCTTGCCTTTGCCGGCGGCGAGGATGATGGCGTCGACACCGGCAGCGTTGGCCGCGGCGGTGGCGGTCGAGGGGTTGGTGGCGGGCATGGCCATGGGTTAAAAACGGTGCGCGAACTCGACCGTGACGCGGCAGAAAAGGAACCGTCGAGGATGAGCCGAGCGTTCCATGCCCGACCGGTCGCGCGGCATGATAACGGGTCAGTGAGATTGTGGCTAGGAGGCGGGAGGGGGCAAATCGGTGAGGGGGTGACAAGGTGACAAGGTGACAAGGTGACAAAGAAAGCGAGGACTGCGCGCCCCTTCTTCCGTTCACCCTTTCACCCACACACCCACTCACCCACTCTTCTTCGCTCCCGCGACTCACAATAAAAAAAGGAGCCCGGTCGCTTTCGGGCTTGCGGCCGGGACTCCTCTGTCGGGTAAGTGGGATGTTGAGCCGTGATGCTCCCCGCTAAAAAGCTTTTTGGACGGACGCGCACCGCGGACGGTGCGGCTCCAGCCGGGGCTTCGGAGGCCGCGAGGCAGTCGGCTTTCTCCCCGGTTCGACCGACCTCACGGCCCCCAATCCCGGCTTCTCAACGCGGACCCTTCCGGGGAAGCGCGCGTCTCGCCTATCGACGGGAAGCGCTCATTTCCGCCTTCTCCCCGCCCCGCCGCTTTCTCTTCTCGACCCCTGATCACTTCGCGTGCGGCAAGTTGGTGCGCCTGCCGGACGGATGCAATAGTCATATTGCATACGGCGTGCCGAGGCGTGGTTATCGGCGAATCGCACAGCCACGCAGATTTCACCTTCGTGCAGCCATACCTCTGGGGAATATCGCCAACCCATCGGGGACAAAAATGGGGAATCCGGCGCATTTGAGAGGGCTTGGCGAAGGCCACTGGCGATCGCCGTGGATTGCGGCGATCATGCCGCCGCGACGCCCGGCGAGTCTGCCGCGGCGTTCCTAGCGGCCGGAGTTTGTCGTGCGGAAGCTGAAGTCGTTCCTCACCGCCTGGGTCCCCTACCTCGCCGTCCGCGCCTTTGCGCTCTTCTTCCGGCTGCTCGGCGTGCGCATCAGCCTCTGGCTCGGCGCCGAATTCGCCAAGTGGGCTTACCGCTTCAACCGCAAACGCCGTGAACGCGTGCTCAATCACCTCCGCATCGCGTTCCCCGAATGGGACGCGAAACGCGCCAATGAAGTCGCAAAACAATCGTTCATTCATCTTGTGCAGTTGGTCATGGAGGTCATCTTCACGCCGGTGAAGATTCATCAGGGCAACTATGAGACGCACCTCCAGCGCAAGAACCCCGAGCCGGGCCTATCGATGCTCCATGCCCGCCAGCCGATGCTGCTGGTGACCGGGCACTTTGGCAACTGGGAAGCGCTGGGCTATTTGCTGGCGGTCGAGGGACACGCGATTTCGGCGGTCGCCCGGCCGCTCGATCACGCGAAGATCAACGACTGGCTGGTGGCGCAGCGCACCCGGCGCGGGATGCAGATCATCGAGAAGTTCGCCGAGGCGCCAACGAAGATCCTCGAGGCCATCGCCGACAACCGAGCCGTCGGGTTCATCGCCGACCAGAACGGCGGCGACAACGGGATCTTCGTCCCCTTCTTCGGCAAGCTCGCCAGCACCGCGAAAACGGTCGGCCTGCTCGCCCAGCAGTTCAACGTGCCGGTGCTGATCGGCTCGGCTCGACGGGTGGCGAAGTACGGCTTGAAATACGAGATCGAACTCGCCGAACTCATCCGGCCGGAGGATTGGGCCAGCCAGCCCGACCCCATGTATTACATCTCGGCTCGCTACGTCCGCGCGATCGAGAACCTGGTGCGCGAGCACCCCGAAGAATACCTGTGGATGCACCGCCGCTGGAAGAGCCGGCCGCGGCACGAGCGCGAAGGCAAGCCGATGCCCGCCGCGCTGGAGCGGAAGCTGCGCTCGCTGCCGTGGATGACGGAGGAGTTGATCGAAAAGATCAAGCGCGATGAAGGCAAAGAGAATGTGCGGATGTGAAAAGAGAGTTTAGAGTGGAGAATTGTGAGTTGAAAGATGGTGTCAAGCCCGATGATGAGGTCCGCCGAATCGTCGGGGTATGGATCGTGGTTCCACCTGTTACCCCGACGATTCGCAAAGCCTCATCATCGGGCTTGGCTCTCCCCTGTTAACTCTCGACTCTCCACTCTCAACTTTCAACTAAACTGAAACCATGAACGTCGCTGACGATCATCCCGCACCGGCGACGACTGCGTCGCTCGACCGCAAGACGCTGCTGTCGCTTGTCGATGCGAGCCGGATCATCAACCACGACCTGAACCTCGACGAGGTACTGCTCCAGGTGGCCCAGCAGGCGGCGGTGGTGCTCGATGCCGAGGGATCGAGCGTGCTGCTGATCGACGGGGCGCGCGAGGAATTGGTGTTCAAGACCGTCGTGGGTCCCGCCGATCGCCAGTTGCTCGGCGTGCGCATCAAGGCGGATCAGGGCATCGCCGGGCAGGTCGCCCGCACCGGCCGGGCCGTGCGCGTCGATGATGTCCGGCAGAACAGCAACTTTTTCCCCGGCATTGACGCCAAGACCAACACGCAGACCAAGGCGCTGATCGCCGCCCCACTGACGGACCGCGATAAGGTGATCGGCGTCGTCGAGGTGATCAACCCGCAGAACCGCATCAACTTCAGCGACGCCGACCTCGACGTGCTGCGGATCTTCGCCAACCTCGCGGCCGTGGCGACGCGCAACGCCCAGGTCTACGACCGGGTACAGCGCGACAACCGCGGCCTGCGCGAGTCGATGCCCACGCCGCTGATCGTGGGCGAATCGCCGCCCATCCGCAAGGTGCTCGAGCTCTGTAAGAAGGTCGCCAAGTCGCGGGCCACCGTGCTCATCACCGGCGAGACCGGCACCGGCAAGGAGCTCGTCGCCCGCACCATCCACGACCTCTCCGACCGCCGCGACAAGCCGTTCATCGCCCTCAACTGCGCCGCCCTGCCGGAGACGCTCCTCGACAGCGAACTCTTCGGCCACGAGAAAGGCGCGTTTACCGGAGCCGTCGAGCGCAAGCTCGGCCGCTTCGAGCTGGCCGACGGCGGCACGCTGTTCCTCGATGAACTGGGCGAGATGAACCCCTCGACGCAGGTGAAACTTCTTCGCGTGCTTCAGGAGCAGCAGTTCGTCCGCGTCGGCGGCACGCAGACCCTCACCTGCGATGTGCGCATCCTCGCCGCCACCAACCGCGACCTTGCCAAAGAGATGGAAGCCAACCGCTTCCGCAGCGATCTTTACTACCGGCTCAACGTGTTCCCCATCGCCCTGCCGCCCTTGCGTCAGCGCGTGGAGGACCTGCCGCTGCTGGTGAACCACTTCGTGCGACAGGTGGTGCCGAGCCTCGGCGTTGCGCCGCCGAGGATCGCCGATGCGGCGATGAGCTGTTTGATGCAGTACCACTGGCCCGGCAACATCCGCGAGCTGCGCAATGTCATCGAGCGGAGCACGCTGCTGGCCGGGGCGGAGATCACGGTGGACGACCTGCCGCCGGAGGTCGCGGCGCACGGCTGCCCGCCGGAGGAAGGCGCCGGCGCCAGCGGGAACGGCGGCAGTGTGAACGACCCGGGGGGCGGCTCGAAGCTCGCCGGGCACGAACGGGCGCTGATCCTCCAAGCGCTGACCGCGGCGAAATGGAATCAGTCGGAAGCCGCCCGGCAACTGGGCATCTCGCGCGACCATCTGCGCTACCGCGTGAAGAAATATGGTTTCACGAAGCCGCAGAAATGAAAGTGTTTGAAACACTCAAGCCCGATGATGAGGCTCTGCGAATCGTCGGGGTGTTGCCGGCCTGATCAGAATACCCCGACGATTCGGCGGACCTCATCATCGGGCTTGGGCGGGACAGACGAATCAATAACCGAAGCCCCCGCGGTTGCGCAGCTTCCATTTCGGATCGTTCTCGTGCCACTGCGGCTTGTGCTCCCATGTGCCATCGGCGCGGCGCGAGGCAAAGCAGCGGACATACTGGTTCGGCGGCCCCTTCGGGTTTCGCAGCAGATGGAAATGCGTGCCCGACTCTTCGCTGGTCGGCACGTACTGCCCGTTTGAGCCGACGTGATAGTGCGGCAGCGCGGCGGAGACGGAAACCTGATACTGATTCCCGTCGTCGTAATGGATGGTGTCGCCGTCCTGCCATTGCCGGGCGGACCGCGCGGGCTCGCCGGTTTGGGCACAGCCTGGCATGAGGAGCAGCAACATCACGGCAAGAAGACGGGTGTGCATGACTGCCTCCATGTACTTCCAAGCCGCGGCGATTGATCGTGCAGATGCAGTTGCGGTGTAGTCGAGGAGCCCGCACGCTTACGCGTTGCGGCTCGGACGGTCACCGCTCGATCTTCATCATCCCCAACTCCTTCGCTTTCGGCTCCACGTCCTCATAGGGCAGGGCCTTGAGGAACTCGACGAGGTCCGCGACCTGCGGCTTCGTGAGGTGGCTCGTGGTGCCGTGGCGGTCGCCGCGGTTGTGCGTGGTGAGCACGTCCTCAAGCGTGGCGGCCTTGCCGTCGTGAAGGTAAGGCCCTGATTTGTAGATGCCCAGCAGCGTGGGCGTGTCGTACTTCGGGCCCATTTTCTCCGACGGGTCGCCGTTGTGCGGCGGGCCGGTGCCGACGTCGTGGCGCGTGAACTTGTCGATCACGGTACCGACGGGCGATGGCTTCGAGTCGCAGAAGTACGGGCCGCCGTGACAGGAGGCGCAGTTGGTCTGCTTGGAGAAAAAGATCTCCTTGCCGCGTTTGCCGGCGTCGTTCAAGCCGTTCTTGGCGTGCGGGCTCAGCGGCGTCTTGTGCGAGTTACTGTAGGCGGCCAGCGCGTCGAGCTCGGCCGAGAGACCCTTGTTCGCCTCGCCGAGATCGGACTTCACCTTGCTTTTGATCAGCCCGCGGCCCTGCATCAGGTTGCCGCGGATGGTGTGCTCGAAGTCCTGCACTTCGTCGCGGTCGGCCGACCAGTGCAAGGGGTGCGTCCATGCCATGTCCATCAGCGGCGGCGTGTTGCGCAGGCCCTCGGGGTTCTGCCAGGTGCGCATGTCGCTCTCGCCATCGACGTGGCAGCTCGAGCAGGCGATCCACCTTCGACTCGCCATCGGCGCCAGCGCCGTGTAGAAAAGCCGTTTGCCGAGCAGCATCTCCTCGCTGAGCGGATTGGCCGTCACCTCGATCGTCGCGACCTTGCGCAGGTTGTTCACGTCGTAGGCGACGATGTTGAAGTCGAGCGCGTTGTACACGTAGAACGTCTTCGAGTCGTTCGACACGCGCACCGCCCGCGGGTTGTTGCCGAGTTGAAGCGTGGTGCGGTAAGAGATCTCGCGGTAGTCATCGTCGACGACATCACAGGCGTACAGGTCATTGGTGCCGCTGAACACGGAGAAGAAGCGCTTGCCATCGGGCGTGATCGCGACCTCCCACGGGTTGGCAGTGACGTGGACGCCGGTGAAGCTGTCCATCGGCATGCGCTTACGCCGCCTCCCTTCGCCTTTCGTAGTGTCGACGATCGTGACATAGGGGAAGATGGACCCTTCACCGTGGGCGCGTTCGACAGCCGAGCGGATGTGCGACAGGTAGGCCTTGGGCCGGGTGGGGTGCAGCGTGATCTGCCTGCTGAGGTTGTCGCTGGCGATGCCGTTCCAGCGGTCGACGGTGTCCCCGGTTGCCGTGTCGATGGCGAGGACGTTCGACGTGTAATACTCGGTCACATACAGCCGCGAATCATCGGCGCTGATGGCGAGTCCCCGCGCGAACGGGCCGGCGGCGAAGGTGCGCCCGACTTTGCGGGTGGCCGTGTCGATCTCGATCACCTGTCCGGGATAGCTGAGCGTGACGTAAACCTTGTCGCCCTTCGCGGAGCTGACGACGCCGTAAGGCTCATCGAACACATCGGTGTACCCGAGCGCAGCGCCGCTGTCGGCATCGAGGAACACGACTTTGTCGGCGAGGTAGAGCGCGACGGCCAGGCGGTGTGAGTCGCCGAGAAACGCGATGCCTTCCGGCTTGACCTCGTGGCCGCCAACATCGATCTCGCGCAGCTTCGTGTTGGTTTTCAGGTCGACGATCGACACCGTCCCGCTGTCGCGGTTAGAGCAGGCGAGGATCGTGCCGTCCGCGCTGATCGCCATGAGACTCGACGACCGCGGCGCACCGGTCGGTTCGGCGAAACACATGGCAGATTGGAGACACAGCGCGACGAGCAGCCCGACGACCGGCGAGATGAAGCGAAAGGAGTTCGACATTGATGTTCCTGCACCCCGCAAAAGAAGCCCGCGTCCTTTCGGACGCGGGCTTCCATATTGATTCGAGCAGCGATCAGTTGAGGATCTTGCTCGTGTCTCCAACAACCGTCTTCACCGTTTCCTCGGTCAGCTTTCCTTTCGCGAAAGCGTGATTGACCTGGACGCGGCGCTTGGTCCACATGAGCACGGTGACGTCGGCATCCTTGGCGATCTTGTACTTCTCGGGGCCGGACACGCCCTCGTAAATCGTGAGCGGCGTGTTCTTGATCTCGTGCTTCTTCGCGAGCTCTTCGAGCTGCTTGGAGCCGGCATCGGGGTCGTCGGTGAGCAACACGACGAACGCCTTCAAGCCCTTGCCTTTGTTTTCGCCAACGGACGCGTCAATTTGCTTGACCAAACTGGTCAAGTTGTCGGTGATCTCTCGTGCGAACACGACGATCACCGGACTTCCACCGTAACTTCACCTGTAGCAGTGGCTCTTGCCCTTCTGCGGACCGGTGACGTCTTTCACGTGGAAGACGCCGGCGCTTTCGCCTACTTCCAGGCCGGACTTCACGTCGTCGGCAGCGGCGGCGCTGGCGGCGATGATGAAGAGCGCGGCCATGGGCGTCATAAGACGGTTCATGGGAGACTCCTTTTCAAGACACGCGGCTTCGCCGGCGGCAACACGCCGCCCGTCGCGATCGGCCGCAATCATTCTATCGGATCACTTGAGAATCTTAGCCGTGTCGCCGGCGACCTTCTTCACATCGTCGCTGGTCATCTTGCCCGCCGCGAACGCGTGGTTCACCACGACCCGGCTCTTGTTCCACATGATCACCGTCACGGCGGCGTCCTTGCTCAGCTTGTAGTCGCTGGGACCGGTCGCGCCGTCAAACACCGTCAGCGGCACGTTCTTGATCTTCTTGTCTTCCGCCAGCTTCGAGAGTTGCTTGGCGCCGGCGTCGGCGTCGTCGGTCAGGAGCACCACGAAGGCGCACGCCTTCTTGCCCTTGTTGTCGGCCACCGCCGCGTCGAGCTGGCTCACCAGGCTCGCCACCTCATCGGTGATCTCGCGGGTGAAGATAACGGCCGTGGGGTTGCCGCCGTACTGGCAGCGGTAGCAGAGGCTCTTGCCCTTGCTGGGGCCGGTGATGTCCTTGACGTTGAACGCGGCGGGGCTGTCGCCGGCTTCGAGGCCGGACTTCACGTCGCCGGCAACGACCATCGTCGCCAGGACAAACAGAACGCACGCGGGAGCAATGAAACGCTTCATGCGAAACCTCCGTAAGGAACCGTTGACTGGATCGCGGCACGAGCAGCGATCGGGTGTTCATCGTAACGACTGGCCGCGCCAATCGCGATCATTCTTCGGTCGTATCCACCTTGAACGGCACCACCACGCCGCGGCGCACGCCCTTGGCGTCCTCGATAATGGCCACGCCGTACACCCGGCCGCCGGGCACCTGCTCGGGCTTGAAGACCTGCTGCTTGAACGTCACGACGGTCTTCGTGCCCTCGTGCTTCACGGTGACGTTCTCAATCGCCACCGCTCGCGTCGCCACCGGGAAGAAGTCGACCTTCGCCGGGGCTTCCTTCCACTCGATGGTGAAGGACGGCATCGGCTCGGTCTTGCGATTGATCGGCTGCTTCACGTGAACGATCGGCGAGTGCTTGTCTTCCTGATCGATCGGCAGCTTGCTGCGCCACGCGTCGAACGTCTCCTTGTGCGACGCGCTCGACTTTGCCGGCAGCGCCAGCGACAGCTTCGCCTCACCCTCGATGCAGGTGTCGTGGCAGGCGAGCCAGGTCACGTGGGCTTCGATGGCGCCTTCGAGCTTCGCGTCCTTGGCAATCTTAACGGGCACCAGAAGCATCACCTCGTTCTCGTAGCCGTAGGTGATGGCATCGAACGAAACGATTTTCTGCGGCAGCGGCCATTGCACCTCGCCGAAGGTGACGCCGGCGGGACCTTTCATCTTGACCTTCGTGGCCTCGCCCGATTCGCCGGGGTTGATCCAGTAGGTGTGCCAGTGCGGCTTCATTTTCAGGTGGAGGCCGAGCGTGAGGGATGAGCCGGGGGCGATGGCGTCGGTATCGACCAGGAGTGTCGCCCTCACGAGGTCATCGTGTTCGTTCGCCACTTTCGACGGCGGATCTGCCGCGATAGCGGAGGCACCGCCCACAACCAACGCCAAAGCGGCGCGGACGACGATATGGATTAAACGCATGGCCGAGTCTCCCTGTCGCGCGGAGCGAGCGGTTCAATCATAACCGACGAAGTGGACTCGATATTCCCGCCCCGTACTATTGGTGATGGGCCAGTTTGAAATCGGGTGGCACGGGCAGGCCGCGGCTTTGCGCGGTTTGCCCGTGGCAGTCCCATCAAACGCCGTCGAACACGGGCAAACCGCCCCGAGCGGCGGCCTGCCCGTGCCACCCAATTCATAGCGGCCACTCCCCACCATTGTGCCCGAACCGCTGGCGGTAACGCGGGTCACAAATGCTGTCAGGTAGCGAGCGGAAGACCGTATCATGGACAACCATGGCGGGCGGCCGCCCATACCTCCACATTCAGGGGTGGATCATGCAAGCCATTCGATGCACTTTCGTCTCTTTGCTCCTCGTTTTCGCAACCGCGGCACATGCCTCGGCTGGCGTTTTCACGCATCCCGCCAAGACCTACAGCCTCGACACGCCGTTCGCGTGGAAGGCGATCACCGACATCGACACCGCCGGCCGGATGCACCACGTGTTCACGCCGCAGTGGACCGGCGGCGCCGACAAAGTCGACCGCGGCATCTGGGTGTTCAGCCTGCCCATCCCCAACGACTCGACGCTCACCGCTGAATCGGCCTGCGCCGCGGCCGCCGCGTTCCTGAAAACGGCCAACCCGTCGCTCACCATCGACCCGAAGACGCGGACCGACGCGAAGCTCGGCGACAAGCTCGCGGCTTGGTCCATGCCCGCCGAAGGCAAGCTCGCCGGCGGCGGCGGCTGGAAGGGTGTCGTGCGTGTGGCGTACACCCTCGACAGTTTGATCATCGTCGCGGCCGGCGGCCCGCCGAAGGAGAGCGACGGCGTCGTGAAGGACGCGGAGAAGTCGCTGGCGAAGTTCATCTGCCCGCTGCCGCTGAAGCCGTGGAACGAGGCGCCTGTGCCGAAGGGGACACAGCGGCCGCGCGACGTCACCGATCAACTGCAAAGCTGCACAATGATGCTGCGCGTGCTGGCGCCGAACCCAAACGACCCCTCCAAGTTCATGACCATCGGCTCGGGCACCGGGTTCTTCATCCACCCCGATGGCTACATCCTCACCAACCGCCATGTCGTCGAGCGCGGCGATTCACGCTCACCGCGCCGGCCCTACGACCCGCTGCTCGTGACGTTCGACCAGATGGAGCGGCGCGGCGAGCTGATGGCGGACGTGGTCGCGATCTCGCACCAGTGGGACATCGCGCTCCTGAAAATCCGCGGCAACGAGAAGTGGCCGTTCCTGCGGATGAGCGATTTTGCCGAGGTGAAAAAAGGCGACCACATGGCGCTGATCGGTTGGCCTCTCCCGGACAAGATCGACCTGTTCAACATCACCGTCAACAATGGCATCGTCGCCCGAATCGATTGCGACTCCAGCCTCCGCCCCCGCGTACTCGTCTGCGCCACCCAGAGTGCCCAGGGCAACAGCGGTGGTCCGATTCACGACCTCGACCTCGGCGGCATCATCGGCGTGCTTTATCGCGGCTTCGAGGTCGAGAGCCACGGGGTGAAGGACATGATTTACATCGGCGCCGTGCCCATCGAGAAGGTGCTTTGGGAGTTCCCGCAGCTCCTCGAGGCCGACGCCGAAAAGCCTCGTGAGATGAGCGACAAAGAACGGCACGCGCTGATCAAATACTACCTCGGGCAGCAGCGTTACGGCGCGGCCATGCTCGAGTGCCGCCGGATCATCGAGAAGAATCCGAAGGACGGGGCCGCCAACGCCTACCTCTTCCACATCTACAGCCTGCACGGCGATTCGGCGCGGGCCATGGCTGCCTTGGCGCATGCGCGGGCGGATAAGAACAGTGAGTATCTCGCCGCGCTCTTTGCCGGAAAGGCAGCAGTCGATCAGGGCGATGCCGCGACGGCGCGGGTGCTGGGCGAAGCCGCGACCCGCTTACAGCCCAAAAACGTCGACGGCCACCTGCTCATGGCCCATGCCCTCGCCCTGACGCTGGACCGCAATGCCGAGGCGAAGTTTGCCGAGGTCGTCAAGTTGGCCGGCGGATCGCACGGCGAAGCGCAGGCGATGCTCGGCGTCCTGCCGGTTCGCCGATGGCTTGCGGACAACACCGTCGTCATCCGCGACCCCAACTTCAAGATGCCCGCCAACCTCGTCCAAGCGGCCCGACAACATCTTCTGGAGAGCGTCCGGGTTCAGCCGTACGACAACGGCCTGGCGCACAGCCACCTCTGTCAGATCGCCGGCCTCTGCGGCGAGGACGCGCCGATCGCTCCCGCCGCCCGCGCCGCCTTCGCCTCGGCCGCGCTCGACCCGCACACGCGCTTCACCATCGCCCACCACGACCTGATGTTCGCCGGCCTCAGCGCCATCGGCGTGGCCAACACCATCAACGCCGCCCACCAAACCTATGGCGTGCGCGAGGGGAGGTTCGGCGCGTTCGTCACCGGCTTCGCCAACCTGCGCTTCTGGCTCTACCTTCGCGGCGTGGCGGACCCCAAGGCCCAGGCCGAGGCGAAGCAGTATCTCGACCAAGCGGTGGCGCTGCTGAACATCTCGATCCAGGGGGGCGAACCGCTGTGGTGGAAGCCGATGGCCCTGCGGCTGCTGGACGCCACGCGGCAGAACACGGCGCCAACACCGGCAACCACACCCAATCCTCGCCCGTTCCCGCAACCGGTCGCCAAGGACCCCGCCGCCGGCATCAACCTGGTCCAGGAGCAGCACGGCGTGTTCGTCGATGGCAAACAAGGGCTCGTCTTCAGCATCAACATCGACCTCGCGTTCGCCAAAGGCCAGGAATGCGCCGTGGTGGTCGTGATCCGCGACACGCTGGACAACGCCCTCAAGGGTGTGTCTAAGGATTACACGCTGGCCGATGGCGTGATGGGCGCGGCGGCAGTGGTTAAGGCGGGCAGCGATTTCGTCCGCGGCCACACGGTGAAGATTTTCATGCCGTACGACGACATTCATCAGGCGGCAAAGGGGGCCGACCTGCAATATTCCGCGGCGGTCTACAACCTGACGATCAAGAAGTGGATCAATGGAAACCGCCATCAGCAGCGGCTATTTATCCCGCCGCCGGGAGTGGTTCTTGATGAGACAGCCCGCGACGGGGCGCGGACGGGCGACAAGGGGGTCGTCGCAAAGATTGCGGCGGTGACGCCGAAATACGACGTGGAGAAGGACGGCAAAAAGGGCCTGCTTTTCACGGTGGATTGCAGCGTGTTTTCCGTCAAGGGCAAGGAGGTGACGGTCGGCTTTCACTTCGTTGACCTGCGTGGCCGCGGCGACATTGCCGCCCGCAGCAAGGAATACAGTGACGCGAAGGGATTGCTTTTCGCCTCGGTCAAGCTGAAGCCCGACGACGAGCGTTTCTTCGCAAAGGGGGTCGAGGTGTTCGTGCCGTATGACGAGCTCGGGGTCGGTGACCAGCCGGCGTACATGATGTATCAGGCGAGCATCCGCGTTGGGAATCAGGTCCTCACCGAAGATCAGTTCGACCAGGCGATTCAAGGCATGCTTCAATTCAACATGGGCGACGCGCGGCGCGAACCCCGCCGCCGCAACCCCTACGATGCTGCCGACGTGGAAGTCGTGCCCGACCCGCGCGGCAGCTACGTCCCTCGGCCCAACGAGCGCCCCGACCGGCGGGCCGCCTCCCGAGGGGAGCAGCCGGCGGTGGAGCCGCCGGCGCGGCGCAAGCTTGTCTCCGCCCGCATCAACGACGTCAAGGCCGTCTCCGACATCACCAAGGACGGCAAGAAGGGCGTGATGATCTACGTCGAGATGGGCGTGTTTGACGCGGCGGGCAGCAAGGTCGATGTGGGCGTCAGTTTCTCCGATTCCCGCAACCGCCCGATCGCCGCGAAGAACGCCGGATGGAGCGACAGCCGTGGACTCCTGCAAGCTTCGACGAAGATCGACGTGCCGGACGATAAGTTCTTCCCGAAGGCCGTCGAGGTGTTCATTCCATACACGGAACTTGTGCCCGCCGCCGGCAAACACACGATCCGCTACACCGTCAACGCGACGCGCGAGGGGAGGCAACTGGCGATGGGGCCGCGCAACACGATTGAGTTTGTGGTTGAGGAGAAGGACTTCAAGTAGTGCTTACTTGACGGTGTTTCATGCCACTGGCAGTCCGCTGCCAGTGCCCGCCTTTCAGCCATCTGTAGGTTCAAGGCACTGGCAGCGGACTGCCAGTGGCATCAAGCCCGACCCCAGTCACCCGAACAACCGCGACAGCCAGCCGCCGCCGCGTAGCGATGCCGCGAAGGCTGCTGCGCTGGGCCGCTTGACTATCGCCACTTCCATCGCCGCAGCGCACGCCGCTTCGATCTTGCCCGGCATCCCCATCATTTTCGCCATGCCCGCTTCACCCGTGAGCAGGTACGTCAGCAGCGCCCCCAGCGCGTACACATCGCTCGCCGGCCCCACCTCCTCGCGCCGCCCCGCCGATTGCTCCGGCGCGACAAACGCCGGATCACCCACCGGCAGCGCGCCCTGCCGCACGCCTTGGAGCAGCGCCGAACCGAACATGAGCAGCCGCGGCCGCCCCGCCGCATCGATGCGCACGTGCCGCGGCTGGATGTCGAGGTGGCACACGCCCATTTGATGCCCCGCCGCCACCGCCTCCGCCAGCGACGCGACCCACTCCGCCGAACGCTGCGGCGTGTGCGGCCCCAGCTCGCTCACATCGTTGATCGCCGGGCCGCGCACGTACTGCGTCACCACGAACGGCCGCTCCTCGAAGAAATCCAGGTCCAGCACCCGCGCCACGCCGCCGTGCGCAATTTGCGCCAGCTTCCGCGCTTCGCCGAGCATCAGCTTCCGCGCCGCATCGTCCATCACCGGCATGGCCGCAAGCTGCACCGCCACGTCCTCGCGCAGCACCATGTGGGCCCCGCGGTAGACCGTGTACCTTTCGTTGCCGCGCAGCACGCCGGCGATGAAATACTTGCCGAGCACCGCGGGGTGCCGGTCGCCCTCGTCGCGCGGCGACGCGGCCACCAGTTGCATCGTCGTCCGCTGGCTCCGCATGCCTTCGACCCGGCCCCGGCACGCAACGCAGCCGGCGACATGTTCCGCCACCGCAGCCGGCGGCGTCTCGCCATCGACCAGCGGCATCAGGTCTTCAAGCTGTGGGCACGCGCTCTCGCTCATACGGCCAACTCCTCGCCGAACTCTTCCTTGAACCTGGCGCACACGTCCTTGAACACCCGCGACGAGTTCTGATACACCAGGTCGCTGCTGACGCCCAGCTCCTGCGCCACCGCGCCCGCCCCGCTGCCGCCGAGCCACTGCTTCTCGAAGCACTGCCACTTCTTCGGGTTGGCCCGGGCCGTCTCTTCCTTCACGAGGTCGAGCACGATGCGGAGCTGCGTCTTGTGGAACTCATCGAGCCAGGGGTCGTCCGGCTCGCTGGCGTTCGGCGCTTTCACGCGGTCGAAATCGACCTGCCCTTCATCGAGCACATCGGGCCGGAAGGTGCCGGCCGACGCGCCGGTCTGCTCCTTCTTAATCGCATCGGCCTTGTCGCGCTTGCGGTGCGGGTTGAGGTCGGCGATGTAGTTCGTCACGATCCGCCAGAGGTAGGTGCGGAAGCGGCCGATGCCGTGGTTCAACTCGAAGTCGGGGAGCTTGAACCACAGGTGAACGAAGACATCGTGCACAACCTCCTCGATCTGCTGGTCGCGCCAAGGCAGGCCCAGCGTCTGGCTGCGCTTACCGATGTAGCTGCGGAGCAGCCGGTCGTAGAGGTGCTTGAACTGCGTCCACGCCCTGTTGTCGGCCCGGTCCCGGATGCGCACGAGCAGGGATGGATGGGTGGTGTCCATCGGCGGCGATTGTAGCGTCTTCACCCCCTCTCCCTCCGGGAGAGGACAGCGTCAATCGCCTGCGCAGCCGGCGATTGACGCAGGTGAGGGAAGCGACGTCGAATCAACTGGAGCGTGCCGCAACTTCAACGTCCGCTCGAATGGTGCCCCTTCGGACGACCGGACGCCGCTCCCTCACCTGCCGCAATCACCACTGCGCGGTGATTGCGGCTGTCCTCTCCCGGAGGGAGAGGGGGTGTCAGGCCCGCCCAGTCGGCCCGTATCAGGCTGCGTCCCCCGCTGCGCACCTCGCGGATGGTCTGCGATAATGCGCCAGCACCGGCCTCTTAACACCGAGATGCCCATGTCCTCACCCACTCATCTAACCTCCGGCCTGCCCGGCTACGAAGTCCTCGAAGAGATCGGCGCCGGCGGCATGGGCGTCGTTTTCAAGGCCCGCCAGACCGCTCTCAAGCGCATCGTCGCCATCAAGATGATCCGATCCGGCATCAAGCCCGGGCGGCAGGAGCTGGCGCGGTTCCGCTTCGAGGCCGAGGCCGTCGCCCGGCTTCAGCACCCCAACATTGTGCAGGTTTTCGCGGTGAACGAGCTCGACGGCGAGCCGTACCTCGCGATGGAATATCTGGATGGGGGCAGCCTCGCAAAGAAGATCGACGGCAAGCCGCAACCGTGGCGCGAGGCGGCGGGACTGATCGAGACCCTGGCGAAAGCAGTCCATTACGCTCATTCGCGCGGCATCATCCACCGCGACCTGAAGCCCGCCAACGTGCTGCTCGCCGCCGACGGCACGCCGAAGATCGCCGACTTCGGCCTCGCGAAACCGATTGAAGGTGAAGGCGTGACGGAGGGGCAGGGCATTCTCGGTTCGCCGTCGTACATGGCGCCGGAGCAGGCCTGGGGTGGGTCGCGCATCCGGGATGTCGGGCCGGCGGTCGATGTGTACGCGCTGGGCGCGGTGCTGTACGAATTGCTCACCGGCCGGCCGCCGTTCAAGGGGACGAGCTCGCGGCAGACGCTGGAGCAGGTGTGGCGCGACCGGCCGGTGTCGCCGCGATTGATTGAGTCGACCGTGCCGCGCGACTTGGAAGTGATCTGCCTCAAGTGCCTGGAAAAAGAGCCGGCCAAGCGTTACGCCGATGCCCATGAGCTCGCGGAGGATTTGCGCCGCTTCCGCAAAGGCATCCCGATCAAGGCACGCGCTGTCGGCAAGGTAGAGCGAGGGTGGAGTTGGTGCAAGCGCAACCCGCTGCCGGCGGCGCTGGTGGCGGCGCTGATCGTCGCCCTCATCGCGGGGTTCACGGGCATCACGATCAAATACTTCGACGCCGAGGCGGCGCGTAGGGATGCGGACCATGAGTCGGGCAAGGCCCGCTCGGCAGAGGCCATCGCAAGAACGGCCGAGTTACAGGCGACAAGACTGGCGGCGGCGGCGAGTGAAGCCGAGCGAAAAGCAAAGGAGTCGGAGCGGCTGGCGCTCGAGGGGCAGGCCGCCCTCTACGCGAGCCTCGTGCGCAGCATCGATGGGGACTACCGCAACAACGACCTCCCGATGGCGCTCTCGAAGCTCGAGTCCCTGACCCCGCCGCCGGGCGGAGCAGATCGCCGGGGGTTTGAGTATCACTGGCTGATGCGGCGCGTGCGCGGCGAAGTTGCCCATTGGCCCATCGAGTACGGCGAGGCATGGGACATGGCGGTGGATCCGAAAGGGACCGCGGTCGCGTTCACCAAACTGCAATCCACCCAGGTCATCGTTCTCGATCTACAGACCGGCCAAACGCTCCACACGCTGCCCGGCCACAAGGACAACGCGCTCTGCGTCGCCTGGAGCAGCGACGGCAAACTGATCGCCACCGGCGGCGCCGACGGTTTCGCGCGGCTCTGGAACGCCGAGACCGGCGCCCTCGCCGCGTCGTTCGCCAGCAAGCAAGGAGCGGTCGATGACATCGCGTTCAGCGCCGACGGCAAGCGCGTGGTCTGCGCTCACGGCGACACCACCGCCGCGGTCTGGTCGATCGAGGACACGGCGACTCCCAAGCGCATCACGCTCTTCACCGGCCACACCCGCCGCTACCCGCACCGTGACGACCGAATCAAGAGCGGCCTATGGACCCACACGCGCATCGCCATCAGCCCCGATGGCACGCTCGTCGCCACGGCGGCCGACCACTTTGGCTCGTCGCAGGGCGAGCGCGGCCTGCGCGGCATCCTCGGCGGGCCGAGTTGTGATGTCCTCCTCTGGCAGGCCGATGATGGAGCGGAGAAACGCGCAATCGAAAGCATTCCGGTCACGTACATTCACGACCTCGCGTTCAGCGGCGACGGTACGCTGCTCGCGGCCGGCGGCGACGACGGGGCGATCTACGCCTGGTCGGTGGCGGACGGTAAGGCCCAGAAAAAACGGGTCGCCCACACCGGCCCGGTCCGCCGGATCGCGTTCATCGGCGATCGGCCCCGACTCGCTTCCGTCAGTTGGGACCGGTCGCTGCGGATCTGGGACATGACGGACGATGCCAAGGGGCCCATCAGGAACCAGCCGGCGCACAACAAACGCGTGTCGTCGGTGGCGGTCACGGCCGACGGCAAGCACGTGGTCACCAGCGCCAACGAAGAGATCAAGTTGTGGCTCGTCGCGGCCCACCCGGGTTACACGAAACTGCCCACGTTGGACCACATCGAAGAAGCCGCGTTTCACCCGGCCGATGGTGCGCTGCTCGTGACCGCGAGCCGGGACGGGGCGCTTCGGGTTTGGGATGCGACCAAAGGGCAGGCCGTCTTCTCGATTCGGCTCGACGGGCCGATCACCGCGATGGCGTTCAGCCCCGATGCCCGGCGCCTCGCCGTCGCCGGGGGCAGACGAATCTCGGTTGTCGACCTGGCGCAGCGCAAGGCGGTGGTGACGTATGACGGGCAGGCGGCGGGCGGCGCGACCAGGACGGTCCGCAGCCTGGTTTTCAGCCCCGATGGAACCAAGGTGCTTTCGATCCGGTCGTCGCTGGCGTTCGGCGGAGACGCCCACCTCTGGGACGCGGCGACCGGGCAAGCCATCTGGGCGAAAGACCTGATGACGCCGCCGACGAAGGATTTCTTCGCGCCGCAGCCCACGCGCAAGAGCCTCGTGCCGAGCTCCGCCCGGTTCGGGCCCGATGGCGCCACCATCGAAATCGCGGGCACCGTGACGTTGAGCCTCCTGAACACCGTGCTCGTCATCGACGCGAAAAACGGCGAGGTGCTGCGGCAGATGGAAGGCCCCAGCCGGCTGATCACGGCGCCCTCGGGCACGGCCCACGCGACGGTCGAGCGCAGCGGCGAGAATCGGACCATCGTCATCCGCGCCGCCGGCGCCGACGCCAAGCCCGTCGAGCTGACGGGCATCCCGCGTCTGGTGAATGCCGCCGCGTTCAACCACGACGCCAGCCGGCTCGCCGTCGCCTGCGACAACGAGTACGGCAGCGAGCGCGGCGACCTGCGGGTCTGGGACGCCGGCACCGGCCGCGAGCTGCTGCATATTCAGGGCATCGAGAAAGACATCCGCCGCGTTTCGTTCAGCGCCGATGGTCACCGGCTCGCTGTGCTCTGCGCCGACGGTTCGGTCCGCATCTACGACGGCTCTCCGGCCGCCGGGGCGAACGAAAGAAAGAATTGAAAATGGTGTCAGACTCTCCAAAGCCGCCCGTATCAGGGTTGAACGCGATGGATGTCCGGTGAATGTCGCCGGCCCGACGCGTGAACCACGAAGCATCAGGAGAGCAGCCATGTTCACCCGCACCGCCCGCATGTTGTCCGTCCTCGCCCTCGGCCTGTCGTTCGCCGGCGCCGCCGTCGCCGACGAACCCCGGCAGCCCGGCTCCGCGGCCGCCGCGATCGTCGCCGGCGATGTAAAGGAAGCGAAGCTCACCAACGCCCAGCTCAAGAAGACCCTCGAAAACCTCGGCTACGAAGTGACAACGACACCAAGCACCAGCGGCGGCGAGCCGGTGAACTACATCTCGTTCAAGCGGGCCGGCTGGGAGTACCACATCGGCGTCAACGTCAGCCCCAATGGGAAATACATCTGGACGCTGGCCAACCTCCAGTCCAGCGAGGTGCTCAAAAACATGACCTCGACGCAGCTCACGAGCCTGCTCAACGAGAACTGGCACATCCACCCCTACCGTTTCCAGACCGCCGCGAGCGGCCTCTACCTCGCGGGGGCGCTGGACACCAAGGCGCTGACCAGCGTGAAGCTCCGCGAGATGATCGACGAGACAGCCGACAAGGTGCAGAGCACGCAGGCGCTGTGGGACGTGAAGCCGGCGACGGCGACGGCGGATGCGGCGAAGAAGTAATGGACCGCTCACGATCTGAAATGCAAACGACGCGGCAGATATCTGCCGCGTCGTTTTGTTTTGAGCAAATGCGGGGTGCCACGGGTCGGCTCTGCGACCCGTGCGACGAGTCTTACGTCACGGGTCGCCGAGCCGACCCGTGGCACCATCGTCATCGCGTTCAGTCTGCGTCAAATGATGTCTACCGCCCGATGCTGCGCGCATAATCCGCCGCGCGCCGCTCCTTGGCGCGGAGCTGCGCTTCGAGCGACTGCTTGCGGGATTTGAGGCGCTCGGTGTCGCGCTCGAACTCCTTCACCTGGGCCTTGAGCTTGCTGACGGTGCCGGACGCCTCGGCGCGGGCCTTGCTCGCTTCCTGCAATTCGCGGGTGGCCGCGCCCCAGGCCTCCCGCGCCTTGGCCAGCGCCCCGTCAGCGGCGGAATACTCCGGGTGGTTCTTCAGCTTCTCCGACATCTGCTCGCGCAGGTACGCAAGCGTCTTCTCCGCTTCCTGAAGGTCGGCCTTGGCGCGGGTGTAGCGTTCGTCGGCCGCGAGCACCTTCGACTCCAGGGCCGTGAGCTCGTTCTGGAAACGCAGCAGGTCGGTTGCCGCGTCGACGACATCGGCGCTCGAGCCCTCGCCGCGCTCGCGCTGCTCATTGATCGCTTCCACGCGAATCTGGGCCAGCTCGGCGCGCTGTTTGGCGGCCTTGTGCTGGGCGTCGTTCTTGAGCTTCTCGACGCCGGTCTTGCGGGCCTCATCGAGCCGGGTGCGGGCGTCGGCAAGCTTCGTCTCGGTGGCGTCCAGTTGGGCCGCCCCGTCGTACTGCGACTTCAGCGAACGCACCACCGCGATCACCTTGGCGTCGGCGTCGTCCACTTTCTTCTTGCTGTCAGGCATCACCGACTTCGCCTTGTTTTGGCGCTGCTCGGCGGCGGCGAGCGCGGCCTCGGCGGGCTTGATCGTCTTGGGCGCCTCGGCGAGCTGCTTCTGCCGATCAGATATCTGGCTCTCGACGCTGCGCACGTCGCGCTCCAGGTTCGTCACTTCCCGGCGGAGATTTTCCAAGTATCGCCGCTGCGCTTCCAGTTCGCGCTGCCGGTCCGTGGCGGGGTCGGCCGACAAAGCTGCGGCGCAGAGCAGCACAATGACCAGAACCAGCGAGGTGCGCGGATTGAATCGCATGATGGAGACTCCCGGCCAGGAATGGACCGATCGACTGATGACCTATTGTAAGGACCGGGAGAGGGGTAACAATGCGAGAATCCGCTGGAGAAATGAGGATCAGCGACCGGACGGTTCCGTCGCGCTGGTGCGATCGGCTGGCGTGGCCGGGGGCGCGGCGAAGCTTGGCAGCGTGCTCGGCCCGAAGAATGCAACGTCGGAGAACGACGCCGGCGAGCATGTCGAGCCGAACATGGGCAGCAGGTCGAATGTCGGTCGCGAGCTGCCTTGGGCCATGGCCAACTCAATCACCTCGGCATCGACTCGGCGGTCGGGGCGACAGGTCGAACCGAACATTGGCAGCAATTGAAACGTCAGGCGCGAGGATTCGTTGCGCGACGGAGCGACCGTCTCGTCGGCGACCGGGGCGGCGGTCGAGCCGAACAGCACGAGCGGGCGGTTTGATGCGGTGGATGTGCAGCCGGTCAGCGTGACCGCGCCGAGGCAAACTACCGCCGCCATCGTTGCCGCCCGCAGGATTCGTCCCGCCACCGTCATGCTCGCGCTCCCTTGATCCGGGGCCGGACAGACCGACGCCCTGCGCGCTATCGGCGTTTGTGAGGGGCGGCGTAAGGGAGGGAAGAACGCGAGTGCGGCGATGATGGATGACAGGTGATTATTGGACGCCGCTGCCGGAGCACCCTGTTGAAAACAACCAAGCCCGATGATGAGGCTCGGCGAATCGTCGGGGTAGCTGAATCAAAGGGTCGCCCCGACGATTCGGCGGACCTCATCATCGGGCTTGGGGCTCTCAAACCCGTGACTTGGAAATGTTCTAAAACATCAATTGGAACTGGAGCCGCAGCACCCATTGGTCGCCGCGCACCGATTCGCGCAGCCCGAGCTGGCCCAGGCCCTGATCAAAGCCGGCGTCGTCCTGCGTGCCCAGCACGCCGGAGCTCGGCAGCCCGCGGGAGACCCACATCACATCTGCGGTGAGCTTCGCGCGGTGGCGGATAATGTAGTAGTTGGCGCCGAAGGTGAGGATGAAGATGTCGTTGCGGCCGGACGTATTGAGGCCGTCGAGGTCGATCCATTCGCCGCGGACGAAGGGCTCGAGTTTGTCAGGCACCACCATGTAGCCCAGTTGCAGCATCGCGCCGTAGACGTCGAGGTTGTCGCCCGATTCGAGGTCGGTGTGCAGCCCGGCCGCGGCGGCGAAGATGTTGAAGCCATCGGACTCGATGGAGCCATCGACGGTCCAGAGGAGGAAGTTGTCATTGGCGCCGCTGTGCCCGCCGCCGGTGCCCGAGCCGGTTTCGCCGAGTTCGAGGTGCAGCGCCGCGCCAAGGAACATGGCAAAAGGTTCACCCGACCAGGCGGAAAAATCTTCGTACTGCTTCCACGTGCCGGCGAGCTTCCAGTCGAGGCGGAAGGTGGCTGCGATGTCGGTGTGGTCGAGGAAGAACGGCTTGTGGATGGGCTCGACATCGCCGTCGCCGGGCGGGAAGAGGATGAACCCGCCGTTGGATTCGTTGTCGGCCTCTCCGGAGCGGGCGCCGTCGTTAACCGACGCATAGAACTGGAGGTCGTCATTGACCTGCCAGGTGAACCACACGCCCTGGATGTAGCCGGTGGTGAAGACCTCGTTCATCAGCGAGCGTTCGGCGGCGAGCTGCATGGCGGCGGAGGTGGTTTCTTCTCGCAGAAAACCGGCCTTGTCTTCACCGGCGTAGAGGGCGACGCGATCGGAGGGGTGGTACCCGATGACGGCCTTCTCGCCGAGCACTTCGTTGTCTTCGCGGTCGGGGCCGAAGCGGATCGCGTACGTGAAGCGCGGGTCGCCGATCCAGCCGGCGACCTCCAGGCGGATGCGCGGCAGCTCGAAGCCCGACTCGTTGGTGTCGCCCTGCTCATCGCCGCCGGGGGCGGCCCGGCGGTGGTTGTAAACGTAGCGGGCCTGCACCAGCCCGCCGATCTGCATAAGGAACTTGCCGTCGCTGCTGCCGAGGAAAAACGCGCCGTTCTGGTTGCCCGCCGTCATGCCGTCGGCGAGCAGGCTGGCGCGGGTGTCGGCATCGGCGATGACTTCCTCGATGAGCGCCCGCACCTCGTGTGCCCGCTTGCCGCTGAGCCAACTCGCTTCGTTTTCGTGGGTCAGCCTGCCGACCTGCTCGCGGAGCTGCTGATTGTCTTTCTCGACCTTCTCCAGCCGTGCCCGCAGTTCCGCCAGCTCGTCGTTGGCGGCGACGGGCGATGGCAGCGCGGCGCAGAGCGTCACGCCGGCGAACAGCATGATTTGGAATTGTCGCATGGGTGCCCCTCGAGCCCTGGGAGGACGCGGCAACTCTGCACCACCATATCGGAAAGCCTGGCTTTTGTGGAAGTCGGCGTCGGGGCGAGGCCGGGCAATCGCATACGGGTGCCACGAGCCGGCTTTGTAACCGGTGTCCTTTCGCACGGGTCGCCGAGCCGACCCGTGGCACCGTCGAGCGGCTACATGCGATTTTTCTGCGGGGAGAGGTATTGCACGGCTTCAACATTGGCGTCGATCACGCGCTTCATCATCCCCAACCGCGGTGCCGATCTTCTATCATCACCTCTCGAATGGAACCGCGCCTGCCCGGCATCGAGATCGCCGAACCCCCGCCGCCTTGGGGCCGATGGAAGCTGGCGGCGGCGGCGCTGGTGTTCACGGTGGTCGCGGTCTACGGCTCGTTCGTCCCCATGGAGTTCAAGCCGCTGGCATGGGAACAGGCGGTCGAGCAGTTCAAAGCCATTCCCTTCCTCGACCTCGGCCTGTACAAGCGGGCCGACCTCGTCGCGAACATCCTCCTCTTCGTGCCGCTCGGATTTCTGTGGCTCGGGGCGATCGACGTGGATCGCAGGCGGAGGACGGCAGCGCTGCTTGCGGCGCCCTTCATTGCGATGGTGTTGATTGCATTAGCGCTGGCGGTCGAGTTTGCGCAGCAGTGGACCGTCCGGCGAACGGTTTCACAGAACGACATCATCGCCGAGTCGGTCGGCGCGGTGCTGGGCATGGTGCTCTGGCTGCTGGCCGGGCGCTGGCTGATGCGCCGGATGCGCGAGGTCGCCGCGGCCGGTGAGCCGGTGGCGACATCGGCCCAACAAACCGTCGCCTTCGTCCGCCGGCTGCGACGCTTCCTTCTGTTCTACGCCATCGGTCTGGTGCTCTACAACGTGCAACCGCTCGACATCGCCATCAGCGCCGAAGCGATCCGGCAAAAAATGGACGACGGCCGGGTCATTCTCAAGCCGTTCGCCAGGATGCGCGGCAACCCGATCAACGGCCTGTGGCAGGCGGCCAGCGATGTCGTGCTGTTCATCCCCATCGGCGTGCTGCTGCGGCTGGGCAGGCTGGGCCTGCGCGGCATGATCACGGCATCGCTCCTGGCGCTCGCCGCCGCGGCGGCCGTCGAGCTTGCCCAACTCTTCATCTTCAGCCGAATCGTCGACACGACCGACGTGATCACCAGCACGATCGGCGGCGTCCTCGGCGCCCTGCTGGCCGGCTGGCTCGTTCGGCCGCGCGACTCCGATGCGTCACCGCGGGGTGTCACCGCCCTCCGCCTACTCGCCTCCGCCGGCCTCTGCATCGCCTACGCGATCCCGCTGCTGATCGTGTTCTGGCACCCGCACCGGCTCGTCTCGTCGATGGCCGACTTCCGCGCCAAGCTGCGCGGCCTGTGGGTGCTCCCCTTCAGCAGCCACTACTTCGGCAGCGAGTTCAACGCCCTCGTCGATGTCGTGCGCGGCGTCATCTACTTCGTGCCGTTCGGCGCGCTTTGGCGCTGGGCGTGGCGCGGCTCCGACCGGTTGCTCTGGCCGGGCCGCCTGCTGGTGCTGATCACGAGCACCGCCCTCGCCGCCCTGATCGAAGTAGGTCAGGCCGCCGTCGTCGGGCGTTACGCGGACATCACCGATCTATGTTTGAACGTGGCGGGCGCCGGCCTCGGCTGGTGGGTGTGGGGCTTGGTGTTCTGCCGGCCGCCGGTGATCGAACGCCCCGTCCCGCGCGGCGTCGTGCCGGAGTGGAATTGACGCTTTTGAAACCCTCGCGCCCCAATATGCAATCCGTATACTGACGACTCGACTTGTGTTTCGCTGATCTTTCCAGCCTCACGAGAATGCGAATGTCACATCCATTGGGTTCCGTCTGGTCGGCATCGGCGGCGATCGGCTGCGTGCTCTTCGCTTTCACCACCGCTCAAGCCGCGCCGGCCGTGCCGGGGTTCGACCGCTTCCATGCCGATAAACCAGACGCCGCCGGCGGTCGACTGCTTATCGGCGAGCTCAACTGCGTCGCCTGCCACAAGGCGCAGGGCCCCGCCGCCGCCACTGCGATCCAGGTGAACCCCGCCCCGCCGCTCAATGACGTTGGCCTGCGGCTCAAGCCGCAGTGGGTCCGCGAGTTCATCAAGAACCCGCAGGCCGTGAAGCCCGGCTCGCGCATGCCGGGAGCGCCGCATGGCATCCCCGAAGCGACCATCGCCGAGCATGCCGAAGCGCTGACGCACTACCTCATGTCGCAGCAGGCCGGCAAGCCGTTTTCCGTGCAGGGCAAGGCCGGCAACGGCGCCCAGCTCTTTAATTCTGTCGGCTGTTCCGCATGTCACGCACCCATCGGCAAAGAGGCGGACGTCAAGGGCGACAAGGCGACGGTCCCGTTGCCGGACCTCGCGGCGAAGTTTGCCAATGGCGCGGCCCTGGCGGCGTTCCTGCTCGATCCCAACAAGTGGCGTCCCGGCGGGCGCATGCCGAAGCTCAACCTCACCAACGATGAGGCCGTCTCCATCGCCTCCGCCTTCGGACTCTCCGGCGGCGGCGCGACGGCCCGCGTCGGCGTTCGCAACAGCGACGATGATGCGCTTAAGAAGGCCGGCCTCGCCAGCGGTCCCGGCGGCGACCTCGTGCCCGGCGTCGGCTTCGAGCTGTTCGCCGGCAACTGGAACAAGCTCCCCGGCTTCAATTCGCTCAAGCCCAAGGAGTCGGGCACGCTCAAGAAATTCGACATCAGCAAGATGAAGGACGAAGACAACTTCGCCTACCGCTTCCGCGGCTACGTCGAGATCCCGCGCGACGGCGTCTACACGTTCTACTCCCACAGCGACGATGGCAGCCGGATCACCATCGGCCGCGATGTCGTCGTCGAGAGCGACACCATCCAGGGCGGCACCGAGAAGGCCGGCTCGATCGAGCTGAAGAAAGGCAAGCACGCCATCACCGTCGAATACTTCGAGGCCCAGGGCGGCGAAGAGCTCCGCGTCTCCATCGAAGGCCCGAAGGTGCCCAAGCAGGAAATCCCCGGCGGCATCCTCTTCCACAGCAAGAGCGCTAAGTTCGTCATCGGCGAGGACGCCAAGCCGGCGAAGCGGGCCGACGACTTCGTGCCCGAGCCGGAGCAAATCGCCAAAGGCAAGGCGCTGTTCGTCGCCATCGGCTGCGCGGCCTGTCATGCCATCCCCGACCCCGGCACCAGGACGACGAGCGTCGCCCCGCTGCTGGAGCCCAAGCCGCTGGCGGCCCTGAAGAACAGCAAGGGCAAGGGCTGCCTCAGCGAGAGGCCCACCGGTTTTGCACAGAACTTCGCGCTGTCGAAGAACCAGATCGACGCCATCGACGCTGCGATTAGCGCCCTCGACACGCCGCTGGCTTTGACGCCGGCCCAGTCGATCGACCGCACCATGACCGCGCTGAACTGCTACGCCTGCCATGTGCGCGGCGACAAAGGCGGCCCCGAAGAAGGCCACCGAAAGTTCTTCACCGGCACCTACGACGACCTCGCCGATGAGGGCCGAATCCCGCCGCACTTAGGCGACATCGGCGCGAAGGTGCAGAAAGGCTGGCTTCAGCAGATCCTCACGCAGGGCACGAAGGTCCGACCGTACATGAACACGCGCATGCCGGTGTTCGGCTCGATGGTGTCGCACCTCGTCGACGATTTTGACAAGGCCGACGCCGTGGCGACCGAGCCGAAGTATCCGGACGTGTCGCCGAAGGACGCGATGAAGCACGGCCGCGCGCTCGTCGGCACGGGCGGCATGGCGTGTATTCAGTGTCATGTGTTTGCCGGCAACAAGTCGCTCGGTCTGCCCGCGATGGACCTCGCCTTCATGCCGCAGCGCCTCAAGCGCGAGTGGTTCGGGCGCTACCTGCTCGACCCCGCGGGCCTCCGCCCCGGCACGCGCATGCCGCAGTTCTGGCCGCAGGCCAAGACCGTCCGGCAGGACATCTTGAACGGCGACACGGCCATCCAAATCGAAGCGATCTGGCAGTATTTGAGCAAGGGCCAGACCGGCCCGCTGCCGCCGGGACTCGCCAAGGCCGACATGCTGCTCGCCCACGAAACCGAGGCGGTGATCTATCGCAACTTTATCGCCGGCGCAGGCCCCCGCGCCATCGGCGTCGGCTACCCGGAGAAGGTGAACATCGCCTGGGACGCCAACACGCTCCGCCCCGCCATGATCTGGCAGGGCGAGTTCATCGACGCCAGCAAGCACTGGATGGACCGCGGCTCGGGGTTCCAGGGCCCCGCCGGTTACAGCGTGATCAACCTGCCCGACGGCCCGCCGCTGGCGAGCCTCGCCGCCGCCGATGCCCCGTGGCCGGCGCTCGACAAGAAGAACAACGTGATCCACTCGACGGGCTTCGAGTTCAAGGGTTACTCGCTCGACAAGCTCCGCCGGCCGACGTTCATGTTCACCAACAACGAGGTGAAGATCAGCGAGTTCTATGAAGCCGTCGCCGGCAAGACCGAGAAAGACCAGCCGACGCTCAAGCGCACGCTGACCATCGAGGCGTCGCAGGCCGTCGAGAGTTACTTCGCACGCCTCGCCGTGGGCACCATCGAAGCGGGCAGCGAAGGCTCGTTCAAGGTCGGCAAGGATTTGGTGATCAAAGTGACCGGCGACGCCAAAGCCGCGATCCGTACCGTGGCAGGCAAACAGGAACTCGTCGTGCCGGTGAAGTTCAGCGGCGGCAAGGCCGTGATCGTGACGGAGTATGTGTGGTGAATTACTCCCCTCCCTCCTAGGGAGGGGCCGGGGGAGGGTCGGCAAACTGTGATCGTTGCCGCTTAGCCACGACCAAGCGTTTGAAGAGATCGATCAAAATCAAACGATGCTTCACTTAACTCGTTGACTCGACCCTCCCCTAACCCCTCCCTGGAAGGGAGGGGAATCGGAAGCAGTCTCCCGTCATTCAATGGCTCTTGAATCATGCGAAACACCCTCTCCATCATCGTCACCCTCGCGCTCTGCTCTTCCGCGTTCGCGCAGCCGAAGGCACCCACCGAGGCCGACTATTACCCGATGGTCAGCTTCGACATCCCCAAGTCCATCGTCATGGAAGCCGGCGGCCTCGAAATGATGCCCGACGGCAAGCTCGCCTGCGGCACGCGGCGCGGCGAGATCTGGATGATCGAGAATCCCCACGAGACCGACCCCTCGAAGATGAAGTACAAGCTCTGGGCCAGCGGCCTGCACGAGATCCTCGGCCTCGCGTATCACAAGAACGGCTGGCTCTACATCTGCCAGCGCCCCGAGATCACGCGGGCCAAGGACATCGACGGGGACGGCCGGGCCGACATCTTCGAGACCGTCTGCGACGACTGGGAAATCTCCGGCGATTACCACGAGTACAACTTCTCCACCAGGTTCGACAAGGACGACAACCTCTGGGTCGTCCTCTGCCTCACCGGCTCCTTCTCCAGCAACGTCCCCTACCGCGGCTGGTGCGTCCGCGTCTCCAGTGAAGGCAAGATGACTCCGACCACCAGCGGCATCCGCTCGCCCGGCGGCATCGGCTTCGGCCCCAACAACGAAGTGTTTTACTGCGACAATCAGGGCCCCTGGAACGGCACCAGCAACTTCAAGCACCTCGTGCCCGGCTCGTTCCAGAGCCACGACGGCGGTCTCAAGTGGTTCGACCTCCCCGAGGTGAAAGCCGCGATGGGCCCGAAGCACGAGGGAGCGAAAACCAAGAGCCGGTTCCACATCGAGGCCGCCCGCCTGCCGCACTTCGTCCCGCCCACCAACATGGTCCCGCACGGCAAGCTCGGCAACAGCGCATCGAGCGTCGACTGGGACTCGACCGACGGCAAGTTTGGCCCGTTCAAAGGACAGATGTTCATCGGCGATCAATCCTTCTCGCAGGTCAACCGCGTGTTCCTCGAGAAAATCAACGGCCGCAACCAGTCCGCGGTGTTCGCCTTCCGCAGCGGCTTCGGCTCCGGCAACGTGCCGCACATGTTCACCCCCGATGGCTCGCTCTTCGTTGGCGGCACCAACCGTGGCTGGGGCTCGCGCGGCAACAAGCAGGGCGCCATCGACCGCGTCTACTGGAACGGCAAGACGCCCTTCGAAGTCCACGAGATGCGGATCAAGCCCGACGGCTTCGAGTTGACCTTCACGCTCCCCGTCGACAAGAAAACCGCTGGCGACATCAAGAGCTACGCCATCAAGACCTACACCTACATCATGCAGAGCGACTACGGCAGCCCGGAGGTCGATCCGACCGTCCCGACGATCAAGAGCATCAAGGTCGCCGACGATGGCAAGAGCGCCCGCCTCACCATCGACGGCCTGGTCATCGGCAGCATCCACGAGCTCACGATGCCCGGCATCCGCTCGACCGAGGGCCTGCCGCTGCTGCACAACACCGGTTACTACACGCTCTGGAACCTCCCCAAAGAGCAGTCCGCGAGCAAGTGACCGTCGCGCATCGCACCGATCCTCTGTGACTCAACCAAAGCCCACCCACTCCCGTGGGTGGGCTTTTAATTCCACGCCGAAATCTGATTGGAGCCACCGTGCGAGTCCAGTAGCATGATGACTTCCTCATTGCCTCGCTCATCACTCAAAGGAGCTTGCCATGCGAATCATCCTGTGCGCGACCGCGGTCGCCCTCCTGCTCATCGCCTCCCCCGCTCACGCCCAGAAATGGGGCCTCAAGGCAGGCGATGTCGAGCTGAAATCCGCCGGGCCGCTCAGCTTCGCGCTCGACGGCATCCTCCTCTCCGGCGACCCCAAGGCCGCCACGGTCTACGCCATCGACACCGGCAGCGCCAAGGGCGACGCCTCGAAGGTGACCTATTCAATTGACGGCCTCGACGCGAAAGTCGCCGCCGCCCTCGGCGCGAAAAAAGTCACGATCAGCGACCTCGCCGTGAACCCCGCCAGCGGCCAGGTCGCGCTCTCCGTCGTCGCCGATGGCAAGCCCGCCCTGGTGCGCATCGATGAGAAAGGCGCGGTCAGCGCCATCTCCCTTAAGGGCGTCGCCCACTCGAAGGTCGCGCTCGTCGATGCCCCGGAAGACAAGGAAGTCACGCAGGGCACGCGCAAGACGAACCGCCGCGATGAGTCGATCACCGACATCGCTTACGTGAACGGCCGGGTGCTCGTCGCCGGCATGAGCAACGCCCAGTCGCCGTCGTCGATCCGCGAACTGTCGTTCCCCTTCGATGAGGGCGAGATCGGCACCTCGATCGAAATCTACCACGCGGCCCATGGCAAGAACGAGGATTACGCCGCCGTCCGAGCCTTCATCCCGCTGACCATCGGCGGCGAGACGAACGTCCTCGCCGGCTTCACCTGCACCCCGCTCGTCCGCTTCCCCATCAGCGGCTTCGAGCCGGGTAAGAGCCTCAAGGGCACCACCATCGCCGAGCTCGGCAACCGCAACAAGCCGCTCGACATGATCGCCTACCAGAAAGACGGCAAGACCTTCCTGCTCATGGCCAACAGCGCCCGCGGCGTGATGAAGATCGACACCGACGGCATCACCAAGGCCCCCGCCCTTACCGAACCCGTCAAGGGCGGCGGCACCGCCGGCACCACCTACACCACCATCAAGGAGCTCGAAGGCACCGTGCAGCTCGACAAGCTCAACGACGCCTCGGCCGTCGTCGTGATCCAGCAGGGCGAGGCGCTGAACCTCAAGACCGTGCCGCTGCCGTGAGCGAAACGACCGTTTGAAACAACAGCAGGCCGCTCGATGAGCGGCCTGTTTTTTTGTTAAGCCAGAAATCGGTGCCACGGGTCGGCGCTGCGACCCGTGCGCCTTGTCCACACACGTCACGGGTCGCCGAGCCGACCCGTGGCACCGGCGTCATCGACGAGCCGCTCACTCGAGCGTCGCCGTCCCACTGAACGTCACGCTCGGCAGCGGCACCGCCGTCTCGGTCATGATCCTGCGGATCTCGCCCGGCGGCTCGTAGGTCACGCTGCCGCCCACCGTACACGACCGCCCCTTCACGTCCGCTTGCGTCGCGAACGCGGCGATCAGCGTGACGATCTGCTTCGCCGGTCCGGCGTTGATGTCGGTGCGCTTCGCCGGGATCGCACGGTTGGGTCGCTCGCTGAACGTGAAGACGCCGACCCCCGCGAGGGTCACGCTGTAATCACATTTCACCAGTGGCAGCGGATAGGTGTTGTCGCTCTTGAGTTCAATGGTCGCCTGGATGCGGACGCCCTCGGCCGATTGGTCGACGACGGCGATGGCCACCACCTTCGCCGACGGCGCGATCAGGTCGTTTGGCCCGCTGAAGTCGAACACCGAACCTACTTTGGTGAGGAACCCCCCGGGGAGCGTCTCCTCGAATGGTCGGTCCGGCGTCGCACAACCGCCAACGGCGAGGGCGGCAACCACAAAGTAAGCGGATTTGATCTTCACAGGAATCCGTTGTTCAGAACAGGCGCCGGGCCGTGAGGTGAAAAATCAAATCCTGCCATCGGCCTTCTCGTGCACCACCGTCAACTGCCGGGCACGGTCGATCGCCCGCAGCTTGCGTTCGATCTCGTCGTCGCTGCGGGCGACCTTGGCGAGCGCGGTTTTCATGTCGGCCTCGGCGGTGGAGGCCACGATCTGATCCGCGGGCATGGCCTCATCGGCGACCAGCGACAGCTTGTTGTCCTTCATCTGCGCGAACCCGCCGCCGACAAAAAACCAGCGCGACCCGCCGTCGGTGAAGTCGAGCCGCAGCGCCCCGTCGCCGAGCTTGGCCAACAGTGGCGCCCGTCCGGGCATCAGGCCGATCTGCCCGTCATGCGCGGGGATCGACGCGTACGTCACGTCCGCGTCCAATAGCTGCTGCTCGGGCGTCACCAGCGTGCATCGAAACTTACCGGCCACGGGAATCTCCAGAACGAGGAACGGGTTGGGAGGCGGATTGTAGGGCAAGCGCGGCGGGCGTCAAAGGTGCGCCGACACGAATGAAACATGGCCCGACTCCGTCGCGGGGTCGCAGGCCCCCTCTGATAGAATATGCTGTCGCAATCGAGCCACCCTTCATGCCCACCCTTGCCGAAGAGTCATCGATCGCCGACCTTGCCGACATACTTGGCTGGGCTACCGTCCTGTCACATCAGTCCTGGGACCGAAGCACAACAGGATCAAATCGCATGGTGTCGACCTATCCGGGCGATCTGTCGGCCGACCTTTCTCGACTCTTCGCCTTGCTGCGTGATCGTCATGTGCCTTACATGCTCGTCGGCGGCGTCGCACTCCTGAAATACATCGAAGGCCGCAACACCAAAGATATTGACCTACTGCTTTCTGTCGCCTCGCTGGCATCCATGCCGGAAATCGAGATCGAGGAGCGAAACAGCAACTTTGCGCGTGGACAGTTCCACAACGTCCCAGTCGATCTCTTATTGACGAGCAACCCGGTCTTCGATCTGGTGCAACGCCGTTACTTCACACATCATCGCTTCGGCGAGTTCGATGTGCCGTGTGCCAGCGTCGAGGGATTGCTGGTCCTAAAGCTGTACGCTCTTCCTGATCTTTACTTTCAAGGAAAACTTCAGCGGGCGCTCCTCTACGAAACCGACATCGCCATGCTCTGCCAGCAGTACCGGCCAAATCTGGCGGACATTCTGGAAGTGATAAAGCCGTTCGTGCTGGGGTCACAGTACGACGAACTAACAAGAATTGTCGCCGAGATTGACGCGAAGGTCGCCCGGATGAGGCACTAAACTACCGCCCCACCCACTCCACCGCCTTGCCCGTCACATCCTCCGCCTTGCCATCAAACGCCGTCACCGCGTCCTTCTTCCCCGCCGCCGCGTACGCCCTCGTCCCCAGTTCCGGCAGCGACTTGCCTTCACCGGCGACCCACAGTTCACCGGGCGCGCTCAGCGCCATCAGCGCCGGCACGTCGCCGTACGCCACCGCACCGGGCACAAAGTTCACATCGTCGGGCGCCGCCAGTTTCTCGAAGCGGAAGCCGCCGGTGTCGACCGCGCAGCGACGCACGAGGTTGCCCGCCTGGGCGCGGGCGGCGAGCACGATCGGCCCGGCGCCATTGACGCCAATCACATCCACCGCGTCCGGCGTGCGCTCGTGGTTGTGTACCAGGCTGATCGCCGTCATCACGTCATGCACCCGGCGGGCGAACAGACTGTGGTTGTAGCCATAGGTGTAACCCGTGAACTGCATCCACGGCTGCTTGCCATCCGAATAACCCTTGATCACCTGCTTCGCGGGCGCGGCCTCGCCAGCCTTGAGGAACTCGCCGGTGTGCAGCACGTCGATCGCGCAGATGGAGGCGCCCTTGTCGAGCAGCTTCTTCACATCCGGGCGGACCGTGCCATCGCCCTGAAACAGGGAGGCTTTGCCCTCGACCGCATCGACCCAGATCACGACCTGTTTGTTCCACTTGTCCTTCGGGTAGAGGAAAACGGCGGGCACCTGCTCGCCCATCTTGCGGTCGTGCAGCAGGCCGGTCATCTCGAGGTAGCCTTCGCGCTGCGTCTTCTTCTTCAGCTCCCACTCGACGGCCTTGGCGCGGACCTGCCGGCCGATGAGCACGTCCCACCCGCCGCCGACGACATACTTGAAACGCGCCGCGCTAGCTTCATCCTTCGGCGTCATCTCCGCGAGCTGCTTGGCGCGGTCTTCGGTCATCCATTTGAGGAGCGCCTTCTCGTGCGTGTCGCCGACCTTGTCGCCGGCGGGCTTCGGGTGCTCGTCGTTCCAGACTGTCAGCTCGCTGGCCTTGAGGAACTTGAAGTCGCGCTCGATGTCGGGCTTGCTTCCGGGGGCGTGGCCGAGGTTCAGGTGCTTGTTGAACCAGCGGTACATGACCTGCCGCGAGGGGTAGTTGTAGTTGTGGCCGTACTGGAGGTAGGCGACGCACTCGACGTGATCGGGCACGCCGAGCAACTTGAAGTGTTGCTGGAGCTCGGGGTAGCCCTTGGTCATCATCTCCTTGGTCCAGTCGTTGGCGGCCGACATGGACACCGGCCGCGGCGACATGAGGGCGGCGAACTCGATGTTGCCGGTGTTCACGCGCAGGTACGGGGCGTTCTCGCAGGTGCAGCCGCCCTGCATCGCGGTGGAAACCATGACCGCGGGGAATGATGCGGTGAGGCGCTCGTCGATGGCGCCGAGGATCATCGTCTGCGTGCCGCCGCCGGAGGCGCCGGTGCAGGCGAGGCGTTTGCTGTCGACCTCTGGCAGGCTCGCGATGAAGTCGAGCGCGGCGACCGAGTTGTAGGTCTGCAGGCCCATCATGTTCTGCTGGCGCAGGTCGGCCTGCGGCGAGAAGTAGCCCCACTCACCGGGCTTATCGCTGTTCATGTGGGCGCGGACGCCGGGGCGGTGCTGGGCGAACTGCACGCTGTCGGCGTAGCCGATCATGTCGTAGAAGAAGGAGACGCAGCCGAGGCGGGCGAGGTGAATGGAGCGGGCCTGGAGCGGGCTGCGTCCGGAACTCATGCTGAACTCTTCGCGCAAGCCGGTTTTCTCGTCGAAGTTTTCGTACTGCTTCTTCGCGGTGGCCTCGCCCTGATCGAGATGCCGGCCGTTGTTCCAGTGACCGTGCGGATGCAGCACACCCGGCCGCTTGCCGTTGACCACGGCGTGCTTGAGTGAATCGCCGGCGGGACGGTAGAGGCTGCCGGTGACGTAATGGCCGGGGTAGCTCTCGAAGTAAACCTTTTCAATCGTGTAGTCGCCCATGTCCTGCTTGCCGTGGATGACGGCGTTGAGCGGTGTCCGCGTCGGCATCGGCCAGATGCCCTGCGAGACCAGGATCTGTCGCTTCACGAACTCGGCGCGCACCTTCCATTCCGCCGGCGACGCGCTGGGCGTGAAGGGAAAGTAGTTGTCGAGATGCTTCAGCGCACCCAGCCGCGCATCGGCGGGAACCTCGCCGTCGGGCAGGGCGCGGGGAGCGGCGACGCTGAAGGGAACGAACGAAAGGCAGGCGAGAACCCCGACGATCGAGCGGCAATAAGACATGCAACGACCTCCATGGACGCGCTCGGAATCGAGCGTGTGAGCTTCATATGATGACAACCTGACTCGGAAATGGGAACACACGTCGCTCAAAAACAAACGAGCGAGAACCGGCGGCGTCTGATATCGCATCCATTCACTGCGGCTTCGGCGCCTCGAACGTCGCCACGGCAGCGCCGGCGGCGTTCCACACACGCACCACGCTATCCTCTCCGCCGGCGGCGATGACTTTGCCGTCCGGCGTGACGCCCACGGCGTACATCGCGTCGGCGGTGCCGGGATAATTCTTCGCGCCGCCGCCGTTCTCCTTGATGCTCTTGACGACGTTGTCGCCGGAGCTGGTGACGGCCGTGTCGCTCACGCCGACGAAGCGGATGCCGGTGATCTCCTTGCCGCCGTCGCCCTTGATCGTCCGCTTCTGCCCGCCGACCACGAAGTCCCAGATCTTCACCACGCCGTCGGCGCCGGCGCTGGCGAGCGTCCGGCCGTCGGCCATCCAGCTCACGCCCAGCACGTGGTGCGTATGGCCCTCAAATGACATCGCGAACTTGCCGTCGGCGACGGTCCACGTCTTCACAAACTTGTCGGCCGCGCAGGACGCGAGGTACTTGCCGTCGAAGGAAAACTCGAGGCCGAACACGGTGTCGCTGTGCGCATCCTTGATCTCGCGGATGAGTGCGCCATCGGCGAGGTTCCACAGCTTGACCTCACCGGAACGCGAGGGCTGACCGCCGCCGGTGGCGAGAATTTTTCCATCGGGGCTGACCGCCAGCGAGATGACGCGGTCGATGAGCGGCGAATCGGTTTCGCCGGAGCCGATGGCGCGTTCGAGCTTCCAAGGCGCGGCGGTGTCCCACACGATCGCCTTCTGATCGGCGCTGGCGGAAATGATCGAGCCGTCGGCGGCGGCGACAACCGCAGTGATGGCGCCGCCGTGGCCGCGGAATGAAGCGGCAGCGGAACCGTCTTCACCACTCCAAGACTGAACGACCTGGCCTTCGCCGCCGGTGATGAGCAAGCCGCCGGTGGAGCTGAACGCGACCGCCGTGATCGGCTTCACCGCGTCGACCGCTTTCTTCGCGGCGTCGGCGTCGGCGGCCGCCTTGGTCTTGCCGTCCTCCGATGCTTTCAGCTCGGCCTGTCCCTTGGCCAACTGTTCCTCAACGCGCTTGACGCCGGCCATCGTGCTGGCCACCGCGTTCTTTGAGCTTTCGACCGCCCGCGCCGCCGCCTCGGCCGCCGCCTTCGCGTCGCCGAACGGCTTCTCCTGCGCCTTGACCGCCTGATCGGCGGCGTTCTTTTTCGTCGTCGCGTCGGCTTGCGCCTTGTCGGCGGCGGCCTTGGCGGCGTCGGCGGCCTGCTGCTTCGCGGCGGTGTCGGTCTTCGCTTTATCGGCGTCGGCCTTCGACTTCGTCAAAGGCTCCAGCGCCTTCGTCGCCGCGGCCAGCTCATCCGCCGCCGCCTTCGCCTTCGGCTCGCGGTCCTTCACTTCATCTTCCGCCTTCTTCGCCGCGTCCATCAGCGCCTTGTCGTCCGCCTTCTTCGCCAATGCTTCCTTCGCGGCGGCGAGTTTGTCGGTCGCCGACTTGAGTTTCGCCTGCGCGTCCGTGTTTGCCTTGTCGGCGGCCTTCATCGCAGTGGTCGCCTTGGTGACCGCCGCGTCAACTTCCGTCGACTTCGCGGCGGCCGCTTTCGCCTCGTCCTTGGCCTTCACCGCCGCGGCATCGGCGGCCGTTTTCGCATCGGTCGCGGTCTTCGCCGCACCATCCGCGTCGACCAGACCCTTGTCAGCAGCGGCCTTCGCCTCGGTCGCCTTCTTGAACGCTTCGTCCTTTGCCTTGATGTCGTCCTCGGCCTTCTTCACCGCTTCGTTGGCTTTCGTCAGCGCCTCACCCTCGGCCTTCTTGCGGGCCTCGGTGTCGGTGACGAGCTTCTTGTAGTACGCGATGTGCTGATCGTTGAGGGCGACCAGCCGCTGCTTCTCATCGAGCACGGCCGGGTCGCCGCCGGGCGACTTGATTTCGATCACGCCGGACGCGCTGTCGATCTTCCACAACTTCGCCGACGGCCCGCCGGCCGAGGCGAACTTGAGCCCGTCCGGCCGCACAGCCAACGACGCCACCGGCGCGCCGTGCGCGAACGCCTTGATCGGCTTCGCGTTCTCGCTGTTTAAGTGCTGCACATTGCCGTCGCCGCAGCCCGCGAGCATCTGCGTGTCGACATTCGGCAGCGTAAGGAGCGTCGTCACTGCTGCCGCAAGTTTGATCTCCATCGCGGGCTTCAACGACTCGGCCGGCTTGTCCGCGGGTTTGTCGGCCGGCTTATCCGCAGCCTTCTCCGGCGCTTTGTCAGCGGGCTTGTCCGCGGGCTTTTCGACCGGGGCCGCAGGAGCCGCGGCCGGCTTCGGCGCGAACGCCGCCGCCGCATCCCACACGCGCACCATGCCGTCGCCGTGACCGGTTGCGAACTTCGCCTCCTTCGCGAGCCAGGTCACGGCCGTCACCTCGACGGGCGCCTCGAACTGCGACAACTGTTTGCCATCCGCCACCGTGAACACGCGGACCGACTTGTCGGCCGACGCGGTGATCATCTTCGAGCCATCGGCGGAGAACTTGAAGTCGCTCACCGCTGCCGTGTGCCCCTTGAGGTCACGGGCCGGCTTGCCGTTGGTCAAATCAATGAGCAGCACGACGTTGCCCGCGCCATTGACCGCCAGTTGCTTGCCGTCAGCACTGACAACCGCGCGTCGCGCCGCTTCCGTCAGCGCGATGCTGTGCTTCTGCACGTCAACGGGCCGACGCCAAATCTTTGCCACGCGGTAGCCGCCGGAGATCAGCAGGTCGCCCGCCGGGTTGAACGTGAGCGACTGCACGAGGTCGCGGTGCGCGTTGCCCGGCTGCATGCCCGCCTTGACCAGCGCGGGGTCGGTCAGGCGCGTCACCAGCGATTTCGTCGGCACGTGGTAAATGAAAATCTGATTCGCCCGCCCCGCCGCCACGTACTGACCATCGGGCGACACCGCCACGGAATAGATTGGATTCAGTCCCGCCGGCAGCGCCTGCCACAGCACCGGCACCTCTTTGATCACCACATCGCCTTTGGCACCCTGATCGATCCACAGCTTGATCAGCCCGAGCTCCTCAGGCTTCAGCGGCGCGGCGTTGGCCTTGTTGTTCTTCGGCGGCATCACCGGCTTCGCCGCGTGCGACGCCACCTTCAGCAGCAGGCTCTCCCCGCTCTTGCCCGGCACCACGGCCGCCCCCGATTCGCCGCCCTTCAGAATCGTCTGCGGCGTCTCCAGCACGAGGTCGCCCTTCGCGTCCGCCTGGTTGTGGCACGCGGTGCAGCTCTTCTTAAAGAGCGGCAGGATGTCCTTCTGGAAATCGACCGGTGACGACCGCGCGATGTCGGCGATTGCGATGACCGCCGACTTCTCATCAGCGGCGAACGCGGCGGTGTGCAGGGCGGCCGCAAGCAAAGTGGAAAGCAGGAACCGTCGTTTCATGGGGATCGCTCCATCCTGGAGGTCAGGGATTCAATGGATATTGGCCGCGGCAGCGCTGGGGTTAGCGTGATTCATCGCCGCGAAAAGCCGCAAAAAGCGCAAAAATGAGTCGAGGCAGTTTTTATGGGGAAGGTCAGCAGCAACGAGGTGGGCGTTGTGGAGAAGAGCGGGTTTGAGCGAATCTCTCGAAGCGCGCCCAGCCTTCGATTCTCCTTTTGCCCCAATCCAACTGCCCCACCATCTACTTTGATTCTCTCGCCTTTCCCTTTTTGCGCCTTTTGCGACTTTTCGCGGCAATCATTCCGCCCCGATTGCCGCCCGCTGCACGCGCATGAGCTGCTTGATGCCTGCCGCTGCGAGCGTGATCAGCTCGTCGAGTTGCCCGCGCGAGAACGTCGCGCCTTCCGCGCTGCCCTGCACCTCGATGAACTCGCCCTTGTGATTCATGGCGATGTTCATGTCGACATCCGCCTTGCTGTCGAGGGCATAGTCGAGGTCGAGGAACGTCTTGCCATCGATGACGCCGACGCTCACCGCCGCGATAGGCCCGTGGATCGGATCGCCGGTGATCAGGCCCGCCTGCCGGGCCGCGGCGACCGCCTGCGCGAGGGCGACGAACGCGCCGGTGATCGCCGCCGTGCGCGTGCCGCCGTCGGCGACGAGCACATCGCAGTCGCAGGTGATCATCAGCCCGGGCATCGCCCGCAGGTCGACCGCCGCCCGCAGCACGCGGCCGATCAGCCGCTGAATCTCCGTCGCCCGGCCATCGGGCCCGCGCTTCTTGCGGTCGCGCGTCGAGCCGGGCAGCATCGCATACTCGGCCGTCACCCAGCCCTTCACCGGCTGCCGGGTCTGCTTGTCGAGCAGGAACTCGGGCACCTCCGCGGCGATGCTCGCGGTGCAGAGCACGCGCGTCTCGCCCTGCGTGATGATCACGCTGCCAGGCGCGGCGGCGGGGAAGCGTTCGATGGTGACGGGGCGGAGTTGATTCTGCTTACGGCCTTTGAGGGGACGAACGGTTTTCATTTCGACATGAGAACGCGGCGAGCGCGAAGCCGCAAGCTCCGGCCCCCTCTCCCTCGGAGGGAGAGGGCTGGGGTGAGGGTGCAGCTCACCAAGAATTCTTGGATCACCGCACCAGCAATGATCGATTCACTCGATCGTTTACGCAGGACAATTTGGAAGCCGCACCCTCTCCCGGCTCGGCGGACCTCGCCACCCTCTCCCTCGGAGGGAGAGGGCTGGGGTGAGGGTGCAGCTCACAAGAATTCTTGGATCACCGCACCAGCAATGATCGATTCACTCGATCGTTTCCGCAGGACAATTTGGAAGCCGCACCCTCACCCGGCTCGGCAGACCTCGCCACCCTCTCCCTCGGAGGGAGAGGGTTGGGGTGAGGGTGGGACTCGCAAGCGCTCTTGAATCATCGCATCAGCAATGATCCTCCCGCGCGATCGTCCCACGTGATCATCTGGTGGCCTCACCCTCACCCGGCTCGGCGGACCTCGCCACCCTCTCCCTCGGAGGGAGAGGGGGCAAACGCCGGCCGCTGCATCTCCGGCACCGCCTCGCGCAAGGCGTCGATGATCTGCTCGCTCGTTGCGTGCTGCCAGTGATGGTCGCGGTCGCTGTGCCGGGCTCGCAGCTCATCGAACATGCTGATGATGCGCTTCATCCGCGCCGGCGTTGGCGGCGTGGTCTGCCAGATGCGGATCGATTCGTGCGGCGTCGGGAGCATGCCTTCGCTGCGGTACGCGAGTTCTTCAAACAGCTTCTCGCCCGGCCGGATGCCGGTGAACACGATCGGCACATCGATGTCCGGCTCAAGACCTTGAGCACCGATGAAACGCCGCGCCATGTCGACGATGCGGATCGGCCTGCCCATATCGAGGAGGAACACCGCAGACTCCGCGCCGCCCGTGCTGTACGCCGCCGATTGCAGCACCAAACCGGCCGCCTCGGGGATCGTCATGAAGTAGCGCGTCATGTCCGGGTGCGTCACTGTGAGCGGATCGCCCTGCGCGAGCTGCTTCGCCCAGATGGGCAGCACGCTGCACGCGGAGCCGAGCACATTGCCGAAGCGGACCATGGAGAAGATCGTCTCGCAGCGGGAATTGAGGTATTGAATGTAGAGTTCGGCGAGCCGCTTGGTCGCGCCCATCACCGACGTCGGGTTCACCGCCTTGTCGGTCGAGATCATGACGAAACGGTCGACGCCGACCTTGCAGGCGGCATCGGCGATGGAGCGTGTGCCGTAGAAGTTGTTCTCGACGGCGGCGGAGGGATGGCCCTCCATCATCGGCACGTGCTTGTGAGCCGCTGCGTGAAAGATGACGTTCGGCTTTTGCGCCATGATCACCGCCAGCGTGCGCGGCGCATCGGTCACATCGTGCAGCACGGCCGCGCGGGGCTGCTTCGGGAACAGCCGGGCAATCTCGCGGTCGATCTCGAAGAGTGCGTTCTCGCTGCGCTCGACAAGCACGAGGCGCGACGGGTTGAAGCGGGCGACGATGCGAGCGAGCTCGGAACCAATGGAGCCGCCGGCGCCGGTGATGAGCACGACGCGGTCTTCGATGGTCTGGCGGATCACCTGCTCATCGAGCGGGATCGGCTGGCGGTCGAGCAGTTGCAGCGGGTCGATGATGCACGACTCGCCGGGCAGCACGCGCCTCCGCGCTGCGACACCGCGCCCAGCATCATCCAGCCTCGCTTGCGCCTCCGCGTTCCCCTCCGCCAACATCCCCCGCGCCCCGCCCGCAAGCAAATCCTCCATCGTGGGCATGAACCGCCACGTCACATCAAGCTTCTCCAGCCGCTCCGTCAGCGACCGCGTCTGGGCGAGCATCGACATCGGCAGCGCGATCAGCACGCGCTCGACGCCGCGCGACCTCACGACCGATTCCAGCGCGGTGAAGTCGCCGATCGCTCCGTTCGTCTCGGCCTCCTCCGCCGGCAGCAGGCACCCGACGATCGCCGCCGCGGGGTCCGCCGCCCGCAGCGCGTACGAGAGCTGCGCGACGCTCGCCGCGCTGCCGACCAGCAGCGTGCGAACCGCCCCGCTTTCATCATGCGTCCTGCCTGCACCCATCGCGCCTGCTCCGGCCTTCCCCCGCCGCATCACTTATCGGCCATACCGCGCCGAAGGGATTAGCAAGCGGCGCCGCGAAGCGCTCCGATCTGAGCCGCGGCGTCCTCGCCGCGCGTCCGATGCATTTATCGCGCGGTCCGCGCGCCCACGTCGACACGGCAACGATCATCCATTCTGATAATCCCCCAATCATCCGCTCCCATCCTCAAAACCTGCGCCGCCCGCTTAACCCGCACCGCCCGACCGACGATAACTCCACTAGGCCCTTCCTCGCCAAGGAGACGCGCATGCCGACAACCTACCGGCTGGCCAACCCCGGAACCGCATCCTCCGACGCCCGCAGCGACGTCCGCGTCAAGCTCCCGCCCATGTACACGCTCGTCCGCGTCAAGCCGCAGGGCGATGATCGATTCCGCTGGACCGGGTACATCTACGACATCTCCGCCGGCGGCATGCGGTTCGAACTCGACGCCCCCATCGATCCAGGCATCCGCCTCGACGTCAAGGCCATGCTCCCCGGCATGAGCCACACCACCATCCGCGCCACCGGCACCGTCGTCCGCATCCACGATGATGATCAGCTCCCCGGCCCCACCCGCATGGGCATGTCCTTCGACGCCTTCGTCGAAACCGACCGCGAAAAGCTCGAAGACTACCTGCGAGATGCGACGGCACCCGCGGCGAAGGCGGCGTGAATGGGTGGCACTGACAAGCGCAGTCCCCGGAGCTTGTCAGTGTCCGATCACCCGCGCCCCCCACTGACAAGGTCTCAAAAGCAGCCCTTGTCAGTGCCACCCAACAGGCCTCATCTCAAGTTGAAAAACTTCACCGCGTTCGTGTCCACCATCTCCACGAACGCCCGTTCCTCCATCCCGCGCACCTTCGCCAGGAACCGCGCCACATCCGCCACATACCGCGGCTCGTTCGGCCGCACCTTGCGGTACGGCTCCGGCGCCAGGTACGGCGAATCCGTCTCGATCATGATCCGATCCCCCGGCACCCGGGCCGCGCAAGCCGCGATCTCCGCCGCGTTCTTGAACGTGACGATCCCCGTGAAGCTAACCATCGCGCCGAGGTCGAGGATCTGATCCAACTCCCCGCTCGCGCCCGTGAAGCAGTGAAACACAAACCGATCTCCCGCGATCCCGCTGTCGCGGATCATCCCCACCGTCTCCGCCGTCGCCTCGCGGTTGTGAATGACGATCGGCTTCCCGCTCTCCCTTGAGGGAGAGGGTGCCCGAGTCTGCGAGGGCGGGTGAGGGTGAGAAGCCACGACTTCACCACGCGGGACCGAAGCAGCATGCGCGTCCATCTCCTTCACCACCTCCAACTGCACACGAAACATCCGCTTCTGTTCCTCGATCGGCGGCTCCGGATAGTGCCGGTCCAATCCCATCTCACCAAACGCCACACACTTCGCATGCCGCGACAGCCGCGTGATCGACGCCCGCACCTCGTTCTCGTCCCATTCGTTGGCGTGATGCGGATGCAGCCCCGCCACGAAGTCAATGTTCGAGTGCCTTTCTGCCAAGGCGCGGGCCTTCTCCGCATCGGCGGGCGCGGTGCCGATGGTGATCATGCGATCAACGCCCGCCGCCTGGGCCGCGGCCAGCACGACATCGAGCCGCTCGATCAGCCCGTCGTAGGTGAGATGGCAGTGGGTGTCGATCATGATGAAATGAAAACCTACCGATCAAGCCCGATGATGAGGTCCGCCGAATCGTCGGGGTATGGCTTCAACCCTTGACACTCGATACCCCGACGGTTCGCACAGCCTCACCATCGGGCTTGGCACCATCACCCCATTTCTACTTCACCCCGCCGACCTCCAGCTTAAACACCGCGATCACCGGCAACAGGCACGCCTCGCTGTTGCACGCCTGATACCGCACCACCAGTTTTGGCGCGGCCGCCTCCGCCTTCTCGCCCTTCGTCAGCGTCACCTCGAACGTCACCGCGCCTTCATACACACCGAGCGGCTTGTCCGCGAAGGCGAACTTCCGCTTCTCGGCTTTCGGGTACTTCACGGCCAACTCGATGCCCTTCGCGCCTTCGAGCTTGATCACGCAGGGGATCACGCTGTCGTCCCCCGCATCGTTCGCGTTGACGTGGAAATCCTTGTGCACCTTCATCGTCACCGTCACCGTCGCGCTGCCGGTCGACAGGTCCACCTTCTCCGATGACACCGCGACGAGGACCGGCTCCTTCGCCGTCGGCTCCTTCAAGCCGCTTGCGGCTTCGCCCCCGGAAGCACGAGCGAACTGCGCCGGCGCCAACTCTGATGCCCGTTGCAACGCGTGCAGCATGTGCGACATCCCCGCGCTCTGCCGGCGCAGCGGCGTCGAGAACGAACGCAAATCCACCAGCGCGTGCTTCAGCCGCTTCTCATCCTTCGTCAGCTCGTAGAGCGACAGCAGGTTATGCACCATCACGCCGTTGCCGCTGGGCGTCGCGCCGTCGTAGGTGGAGCGGACGCGGACGAAGAGGTCGGACTGGTTCGCAAGCGTGTCGAAGTAGCCGCCACCCCCACCATCCGACCCGAACTTTTTCGCGGCGTAGTCGGTCAGCTCGTTCGCCGCCGCGAGGTATTTCGCGTCGCCGGTGGCGCGGTGCACCTCGATCAGCCCGTGCACGAAAAAGCTGTAATCCTCGAGAAATCCGCTGATCTTCGCCTTGCCCTGCCGCATGGTTCGGAACAGTCCGCCATCCGCCGTGCGCATCGATGCGAGAATGTAATCAGCCGCCTTGCGGGCCGCGATCGTGTACTTCTCCTCCTTGAGCTGCCGGCCGGCGCGGGCCATGCCGGCGATCATCAGGCCGTTCCAACTGGTGAGCACCTTGTCATCGAGCCGGGGCTGCTTGCGCTTGTCGCGCACCGCCTTGAGCTTCGTGTCGATCTGCTTCTTCTGCGCGAGCAATTCATCCATCGTCAACTTCTGCGCCGCCGCCAGCTCATCGAGCCGCACCGGCAGGAACAGCACGTTCACCGGCTTCGCCTCCGCATCATGCGGGTCGCGGAAGTTGGGGCCAAGGTCGAGCCCGTACATCTTCAGCGCCAGCGCCGCGAGTTTTTCATCATCGATCGCCGCCTTTACCTCGGCGGGCGTCCACACATAATTCTGCCCTTCCTTCGCATCGACCTCCGCGTCCTGCGCCGACCAGAACGTGCCCGTTAAATCCGTCATCTCGCGCATCACGTAATCGCACACCTCGCGCACCACGCGCTCGTACAGCTTCGCGTCCTTCCCGTCGGGCTTGATCGACTGGGCGATCAGGTACACCTCGACAAGCTGCCCGTTGTCGTAGAGCATCTTCTCGAAGTGCGGCACCAGCCATTTTTCATCGACGGAATAGCGGTGGAACCCGCCGCCCACATGGTCGTAGATCCCGCCGCGGGCCATGCGCTCCAGCGTGTAGCTGATCGCGGTCCACAGCTCCGGCGACGGCACCTTTTGGTAGTGCTTGAGCAGCATCAGCAGGTTGTTGGGCGTGGGGAACTTCGGGGCCCCGCCGAACCCGCCGTGCTCTTCATCGAAGTTGCGCAGCAGCGCTTCGGCGGTGCGGTCGAACGAAACCGGCGACACCTCGCCGGGCGTCAGCTCTTGCTGGAGGTGCTGCGTGATGGCGTCGGCAACCTCCTCGGCCTGGGCGATGATGCCATCCTTCTGCTCCTTCCACACCTCGCCGACGCGGGCGACCAGCGTGGGAAACTGCTGCGGCGGGATGTACGTCCCGGCGTAAAACGGCTTGAGGCCGGGATCGTCCTTGCCCTTGGCGCCGGGCGGCGTGAGGAACACGCTCATCGGCCAGCCGCCGCGCCCCTGGTTCAGCATCTGCACCGAGGCCATGTAGATGTCATCGACATCCGGCCGCTCCTCGCGGTCGACCTTGACGTTGATGCAGTGCTCGTTCATCACCTTGGCGATCGCCGGGTTCTCGAACACCTGCCGCTCCATCACGTGGCACCAGTAGCACGTCGAGTAGCCAATGGAGAGGAAGATCGGCTTGCCGGTCTTGCGGGCCAAGGCAAACGTCTCGGCGTTCCACGGGTGCCAGTCGACGGGGTTGTGGGCGTGCTGGAGCAGGTACGGGCTGGTCTCTTTCGCGAGCGCGTTCGTGAACTTCCAGGAGCCGTCGGCGTTCTTGAGGTCCTTGTGGTGCGGGTGGGCGTGGTCCTCGGCGAGTTGGGCGTGGACAGGCATGATGAAAGCTCCGGCGATCAGAAGCAGCGGAAGGATGGGTTTCACGGGTGGCCTCCTGGGCGGTCAGAGGGATCGTAGGGTAGATAGGTTAAATGCGTCAGATGCAGGGGTTTCCGGCCTGACATGTCCACCCCCCTCCCCTCCCCCCTTTGGTCGCACCGAAAGGATAAGTTCAATATCGTCAGACTCTTACGCGCCAGATTCACGATGTCTACCTCATGTCAGGTGGACGGCTACCCGTCCCGAGCGCCAAGCCACACACCCAGCCGGGTTGACCAATAGACAACGCGCTATCCGGAAACGACCCGGCAGCGACAGTTCAATACATATTATACTTCATACGAGCGTGTTTAACAACAATAATTCGCCGGCCCAAAAGGCTTTGCCGCACATCGCGGCCCGGACCGGGCGGTCGCCAACCGTCGGGACTACGCCGCCCGCCGCCGGCCGCGCATGAGCATGCTGCTCGCCGCCAGCATCGTCAGCACAAACGCGCTGGGCTCGGGCGCCCCGACGAAGTTGTCGAACGCGATCGCGCTGATGGTGTTGTTGCCGCCCGGCTGGTTGTCGATGACGTCGAGGCGGAAGGTGCCCGGCGCGGCGAAGCTGAGGTTGAACACGGCCCACTTGCCGTTCTGGTAGCTGCTGAGGTTCGCGGTATCACCCGGGACGTTGAGGAAGATGTTGCGGCCGCCGAAGTTGTCCCAATCGAGGCCGTAGACGGAGAACTGGAACGACCCGGGCTGGTTCACGGCGAAGTCCATGAAGAAGTCATCGTTGTCGAAGCTGGTGGCCGCCTTGCGAGGCCCCAGCGGGTTGGCAGGGTCCTGTAGCGCCCGCACGTCGATCGTGCCGTCTTCCCAGATGTATTGCTGGGCTCCGCCGCCGTAAGTGTAGCTCGAGATGAACGACGGCAGCACCGCCACGTCCTGGGCGTTGGTGGCGACAGGCGTATGAACGCCGTCGCCGCTGACCGCGTAGTCGAGCAGGATGTAGCCGTTCTCACCGTAGTTGCCGATCCACGAACCCTGGGTGGTGACATCGATGGTCGCCGCATTCCCGACCGGATTCAGCACAACGAGGCCGAGGGCGAACGCAGCGATGGCGCAGAAGCTGTTGAATGATCGCATGATTCAATCTCCTGAAATGAGGTGAGGTGGACGCGATGACAACCCGGCTCCCACACCGGGCACGCGCGGCATTTTACCAGAATGGAGGGCGATTCCAAAGGCACGGCGCGGACGACAGAACAATCGCATGTAGCCGCTCGACGGTGCCACGGGTCGGCTCGGCGACCCGTGCGAGAAAACACGGGTCGCAAAGCCGACCCGTGGCACCAACCTGCCAACCTCACTGCGTCGTCGGGTCCTTCACCGGCTCCTTCACCGGCTCAAAGGCGTCCTTCACGTTCCTGCCCTCGATCTCTTCGTGAAACTTGAACGAGATGCCCAGGTGCGACGCGGCGGTGGCGAAGGTGTCCATCGTGCTGATCACCAGCCGGTCGTTGCGGTTGAGGTCGTAGTTCTTCTTCACGTTAGGGCCGTGGATGATCCACGGGATGTGCAGGCCGCGCGGGTCTTTGCCGTTGTGGATCTGCCCCATGCCGCCGTGGTCGGCGGAGATGATGATCAACGTGTCGTCGAACACCTCGGCGTCACGCAGGGCCTCGAGCACCTGCCCGAGTCCCTTGTCCGCCAGCGCGATCGCGGTGAGCTGCTGCGGGGAACCCCAGCCCTTGGCGTGGCCGGCCGAGTCGACCCGGCCGAAGTGGACGAACATCACCCGCGGCTGGTGCTCGGCGATTACCTTGGCGGCCTCGCCGCCGGCCCATTCGTCGCTGAACTTGCGGTCGTACTCGGACAAGCCGTTGGCGTCGACCTTCTGCGGCACGCCCATGCGGACGCCGGCCGGGCCGATCACCGTCTTGGGCTTGTCCGGCAGCACGCGCCAATCGAGCGTGCCCTCCTTCGCCAGCACATCAAACTTGTACTTGCCCGCGACCAGCGCCGTCGAGTAGCCGCGATCTTTGGCGACCTCGAAGATGGTGGGCCAGTTGGGGTGCTTGATTTGTGAGCGGAAGTGGACCCAATCCTCGTTCCAGTAGATGCCGTGCTTTTCCATGCTGACGCCGGTGAGCATGGAGGTGTGCGAGGGGAGCGTTTTGCCGATGGGCAGGGTCTGGGCCCAGAGCGAGTACGCGCCGCTCTTCATGAGGGCGCGGAGGTTGGGCGTCTCGGCCTGGAAGATCAGGTCGGGGCGCAGGCCGTCGATCGAGACGATGAGGACACGGCGGTCGAGGGGCGCCGGCTTGGAGGCGTCGGCTTTTTCGTCGGCGGCGCCGCCGGCGGCGATGGCAATGAAAGTCGAGAAGATGGCGGAAAAGAGAGGAACGAAAACGTGATTCCGATTCTGCATGAGGTCACTCCGGCCACCGCGTTGCGCGGGGTTTCTTATCGTAACACGATCAGGAAAATCGCGGCAATTGAGAGAGAAAATGCTGCCGAGGCTATCGATGTGCTTTCTTATCAGAGCCGGGTTCTGCGAACCCGGTCGGCTCGCGAGGCTCAAAGCCGAAGCGAGCCGATTCGCGCAGCAGACGCCCATCATCCTTGCGTGTCTACCGCGCGAGGCGGGCTTGCTCGGCGTTGAGCCTCGCAAGCCCGTCCGGACTCGCAGAGTCCGGCTCTGAAAAGGCGTGGGCTCTGAAAAGGCGTGGTCCGGACGCAAATCACATCTCGACAGGTTTGATCCACGGCATCATCCGGCGCAGCTCCTTGCCGATCTTCTCGATCGGGTGGTTGCGCTCCGCCTCGCGCTGGGCCTTGAACCAGGGGAACCCCTTCGCGTAATCGTCGCGAAAGGTTTTCGCAAAAGCGCCGCTCTGGATGTCGGCGAGCACCTGCTTCATCACCTTCTTGGTCTCGGCGGTGATGATCTTGGGGCCGGTGTGGTAATCGCCGAACTCGGCGGTGTTGGAGATCGAGTGGCGCATGAAGTTGAGGCCGCCGCGGACGACGAGGTCGACGATGAGTTTTACTTCGTGGCACACCTCGAAGTAGGCGAGCTCCGGCGGGTAGCCGGCTTCCATCAGCGTCTCGTAACCGGTTTTGATAAGGGCCGAAAGACCGCCACACAGGACGGCTTGTTCACCAAACAGATCAGTCTCGCACTCGTTCTTGAAGTTGGTTTTGAGGATGCCGCCCTTGCCGCCGCCGACGCCGATGGCCCAGGCCAGGGCGATGTCGAAGGCCTTGCCGCTGGCGTCCTGATGAACCGCGAGCAGGCACGGCACGCCGCCGCCGCGCTCGAACTCGCTGCGGACGGTGTGGCCGGGGCCCTTGGGGGCGACCATGATGACATCGATGCCGGCCGGCGGGGTGATGGTCTTGAAGTGGACGTTGAAGCCGTGCGTCGCGCCGAAGGCGGCGCCGGGTTTGATGTGCGGGGCGATCGACTTGGCCCAGACTTCGGGCTGCACCTCGTCGGGCAGCGTGGCGATGACGAGGTCGGCCTGCTTCACGGCCTCCTCGACGCTGGACGGGCTGAAGCCGTGATCGATGGCGAGCTTGCCGTTGGGGGAGTCCTTGCGGTTGGCGACGATGACCTTGACGCCCGAGTCGCGGAGGTTCTGGGCATGGGCGTGACCCTGGCTGCCGTAACCGAGGATGGCGACGGTCTTGCCCTTGAGGGGCTGGAGTGAACCGTTTTTGTCGTAGAGCGTTTCGATGGCCATTTGAATCTCCGCGTTGATCAGGGGGATCGGGGGCGGAACAATTTAGAGAGATGAAGGGGGAATTGCAAAATGATGGAGCAGGTTCGGCGGGGCTGGGTGGATGGGTGGCACTGACAAGCGGAGTCTGCGGAGCTTGTCAGTGTTGGCCGAGTCACACGTTCCCGACACTGACAAGGCCTCAGAGCAGTCCTTGTCAGTGCCACCCACCATCCTTGCGATGGCTGTGCATCTGTACCTCGGCCCTGCGTGTCTCTATACTTGCGCCGTGGCGTGGACGCGGCGATCGCTCGGGCGCATTTGTTTCGCCCCGGGAGGAAAGTCCGAACACGACAGGACACGGTGGTGGGTAACGCCCACCGGCGGCGTTGGCGACGACGCCGTCAGGGATAGCGCCACAGAAAACATACCGCTGAGCGGGGAAGTAAGCAGTCGGCAGCGGCAGTAGGCAGTTTCGGAAAGAACGTTCCTCGATACTGCCGACTGCTACTGCCGACTGCCGACTCCCCCCGCTCAGTAAGGGTGAAAAGGTGCGGTAAGAGCGCACCGCTGCGGTGGCGACATCGCAGGCATGGCAAGCCCCACCGCGTGCAAGGCCAAGCAGCGTCCATGGCCGAGAGGTCAACCGCCTGTCCGGCGGCGTCGCAAGACGGGGCGCGGGTAGGCTGCTCGAGGGCGCCGGCAACGACGCTCCCAGATGAATGGTCGCCCCCGTGTGTTCGCGCTCGTCGCGATGACGCGGGAACAGAATTCGGCTTACGGTCCACGCCACACAGACCGCCAGGCCGCCCCGTGAAAGCGGGGCGGCCTGTCCTTTTATGGGGACCCACCCACGGGAGTGGGTGGGCTTTAGGGATCTGACTGTGCTTGAAAAGAAAGAAGGCAGACGCCCTGGATGACGTCTGCCTTTTCGTTTGTTCCGCGAAGCCGCAAGCGGCTTGGTTACTTCGTGATCAGGTCGACCACCTTCGCGGTGGGCTGGCTGTGGGCGCCGAAGGCGCGGGCGGCGGCGGTGCCGAGGTCGGCCTTGGCGGTGTCGAGCATGGCGCGGAGGCCGTCGAGCTGCACCTCGGTGAGCTTGCTGCCGTAGTGGGTGGACGACTCGGCGAGGCTCCCGAGCAGGGAGATGCGGACGTCTTCGGGCCGGGCATCGTCGAGGGCGGCCACGGCGAGGGCCCGCTGGGCGTCATCGGTGTTGAGCAGCGCGAGCACGCCGCCGGCCTGCTTCACGATCTCGGGGCGGGTGTCCTTCAGGGCTTCGATCAGGGCGGGCTGGGCGTCGAGGATGTTGAACACCTGGTCGCGGCTCATGGCGATCTCGCGGAGCAGCGTCAGCGCCCGGCTGGCGTATTTGGTGGCTTCGTCGGCGGCGATCTCCTTGCCGACGTAGCTGGCGCGGGCCGCCTCGATGGCGGGCTTCATCGCGGCCGCCTCGGGGGCGTACTGGGCGGCGAACACCCGGCGGTTGTCGCGGTAGGTCTCGGTCAGGCGGATCACGTTGCCCTGCGTGCCGAAGGCGACGATGGGCACCGCCGTCAGCTTGTAGTCATCGTTGCTGGCGCGGTAGAGGGCGTCGACGCCGCCGGCGTCGAGGTCGGTGACGATCAGGTCGATGCCGGGCTTGAGGGCCAGCTCATCGGCCGACTTATCGAGGCTCAGGCCGCCGAACGCGCTGTAGCCGAGTTCCTTGAGGATGCTGCCGATTTCGTTGAAGCGGTCCTGCGTGCTGGTGACGACCAGTGCGTAGCGGGTCTCGGTCTGGCGGACGGCCTCGGCGAGGACGGGGACGACGCGGTAGCTGCCGGGGAACGGCGCCTTGGGCCGGGCGTTGGTCAGGCCGAACGCCGCCTCGTAGCGGACGCGGCGGTCGGGGTAACCCAGGGCCCGCAGGATCGGCTGGATAGTGCCTTCCTTATTGACGAGCTGATCGGTGCCGGCGATGTCGGTCAAAGCCGCGATGGCGTCGCGCGACAGCTCGGCATCACCATCGGTCAGGGCCCGCTCGAGCACGTCGTGGGCCCGGTGCGGGTGCGACGCCTTGAGGTAGAACATCGGGGCGTTCCAGGCGGGCGGATAGCTGGCGTCCTTGCCGTCGGTGACACCGGCGAGGCGATTCTCGCGGCGGAGGTTGGCCATCAACCAAAGGCTCAGGGCCGGATCGAGGTTGGGCTGGAGCTGAAGCGCCGAGCGTGCGGCGCGGTGGGCGAGCACGTCACCGAAGATGGCGGCGGGCACGTGGATATCGACGAGGCCGGCATCGCGGTTGTAGACCCACACGACGCCGGTGTTGTCCACCGCGTCGAGACCGGGCAGCACGTTCCTGGTGTTGGTGGCGGCGGCGTAGAAGTTGCGGCCGAGGGTGAGGAACAATTCAGCGGCGCTGATGTCATCGGGCAGCGCCTGCGATTTAGCGATCCCCTGATAAGCACGGGCGACGATCGACTTGGCGTGCGGGTCGACCTTCTCGTTCTCCATCACGCGCTTGAGGTACGGCAGCGCGCGGGGGTAGCCGATCTCGCCGAGCACTTCGGCGATCTGGCCCATCGCCACCGGCTCCATCTCGGAGATCGCCTCGGACAGAGGGTACGCCATGTCCCGGCCGATGGTGACCATCGCGCCCAGCACATACGGATGCATGCGGGCTTCATCGGGATTGAGCAGCGCCTTGAGCAACTCCTTCGACGCGAACTGACCGGCGGCGCGGAGGCGCTCCAAGGCATTGACGCGGGCCCGCTCGCCCTGGGCAAGCCGCTGGATGTCCTGCTTGATGCGCTCGGGGTCGCGGGCCCGCTTGAAACGGGCGTCCTGAATCTTCTTGGTGAGCTTGACGGCCAGCTCGCGCGTCGTCTCGGTGTTCTGGGCGCGGGCGAGGATCTGCTCGTAAGTCCCCGCGACGCGGCTCGCCTCGACCGCGTCGAGCAACTCGGCCTCGGGCGCCTGGTCCAGCAGCCACTGGCCGTGCGCCAGCGCCAGGTCGGGCTTGGCGATCTGCACGTAATGAACGAAATCTTCCCAGTGATCGGCCACCGTCTTGTTCTGGGCGGCGGCGGGCGCCGCCAGGGCAAGCATCAGAACCAGAGGCAGCGAGGCGGCGAGAGGGCCAGTACGCATAAGGCGTCACTCCGTGGCTGGTAGGACCTTCAAGGGACCGACCCTAGTGCAAGGATCGGAGAGTAAGCAATTTAACGTCGAAGTGGGTGAGGCGTCAAATGGGAGGCGAGGGAAGTTGGCAGTGGGCAGTAGGCAGTAGGCAGTAGGCAGTCAGAGGGGCCGGTGCCACGGGTCGGCTTTGCGACCCGTGGCACCATCGAGTGGCATCCGACGTCCCAAAACTGCCTTTTGCATTCATCCCCCGATTCTCTGATAATCCCGCCCGCATGTTGAAGTTCACAGTCCTGGACAACGGTCAGCCGGCCAAGCGCTGGACGGTGCGCAACGCGTACCTCCTGGGGTCCGACAGCAGCGCCATCCGCGGCGAGATCCGCTTCGAGGATGGCCAGATCGTCTGCGAAAAACGCGAGTCCGGCCCGGCCGCCCTGTCCGTGCAGTTTCCCATCGGCACCTGCGGCGACCTCACCGTGCAGACCTGCCTGCTGCCCGAACGCAGCGAGCCGTACCTCCTCAGCCTCGAGCTCGCCCGGCACCGGTTGATGACGCTCTACAACAAAATGGAAGACTGGGGCATGTTCGACGTCCCCGATGACCACCCCGTCGCCAAGCGGCTCGACCTCGCCCGCCGGCTGTTCATCGAGGCGCTGTGCCACCTCGACGTGGACACCGCCAAGGCCGACAAGCTCGCCACCGACTGCCTCATCGCCGGCGTCGACGGCAGCGAAGAGCTGGCCCTGACCCACGCGGAAACGCTGCTGAACAAGCGGAAGTCGTCCGCCGCCATTCCGCGCTTCCCGATCGGCACAGGCGTGCCGCTGTCGCAGACGCAGGAGCGGGTGCGGGCCGGGCTGCTGATGAACTTCGACTTCGCGGTGCTGCCGACGCCGTGGCGCGAGTTGGCGCCGGAGGAAGGGGAGTACCGCTGGACGCGGCTCGATCACTGGGTCGAGTGGGCCAAGCAGAATCGCATGCCGGTCGTCGCCGGGCCGGTGGTGAGTTTCGATTCGAGCGTGCTGCCCGATTGGATTTACATCTGGGAACACGATTACGACACGGTGCGCGACCTCTTGTACGAGCACACCGAGCGGGTGATCACGCGCTACAAGGACACGGTGAAATTGTGGAACGTGGTGAGCGGGCTGCACATCAACAGCCACTTCGGGTTCAGCTTCGATCAGCTCCTGGACCTGACGCGCATGGCGACGCTGCTGGCGAAGGAGATCCAGCCGTCGTCGAAGGCGCTCATCGAAATCCGCCAGCCGTTTGGCGAGTATTACGCGGCCAATCAGCGCTCCATCCCGCCGCTGATGTACGCGGACCTTTTGATTCAGGGCGCGGTGAGCTTCGATGGCCTGGCGATCAAGCTGCTCATGGGCCAGTCGCAGCCGGGGCAGTTTGCCCGCGACCTGATGCAGCTGAGCAATATGCTGGACCAGTTCGCGGCGTTCAACAAGCCGATCTATCTGACCGTCGCGGTGCCCAGTGAGATGGTGACGCAGATGATGATCGTGTCGCCTGACCCGAAGGAGCCGGTCGATCCGAACTGCGGCTACTGGCGCAAGCCCTGGTCGGCGACGGTGCAGGGGCACTGGCTGGAGGCGGTCTTCAACATCGCCATGAGCAAGCCGTACCTCGAGGCCGTCGTCTGGCACGAGATCGTCGATCACCCCGAGGTCGAGCTGCCGCTCAGCGGGCTGATGGGTGAAGATTTGTTGCCGAAGCCCGCGTTCAAACGGCTGGCGGGTTTTCGCAAGGCGCTCAGCTCCAATGCCCCGATCAAGCTGACGCAGGGCACGGCCAAGCCCGCCGGTGAAACCGAAAAGCGGCCGCGCGCCACGGCCGCCGCCAAGGAGTAGGCCCGCCTGCCGCGGCCACGTTACATCGTCGGCTACGCCGTGCTGCTCGCGCTGGTCATCACCGCGGCGCTCACGCTCCTCGCCAATCCGGCTCGCCGCGATCGCATCATCCCAGTCGCCACCCGCTACCGAATTAACGTCAACACCGCCGACCCCGCGACGCTCAGCCTGCTCAGCGGCATCAGCCTCAAGATCGGCGGCTACATCGTCGAGCACCGCGAAACGCAAGGCCCGTTCCGCACCTTGGCCGACCTCGACGAAGTCAACCGCCTCGGCCCGGCGACGATCCAGAAAATCGCGCCGTACATTTCGTTCGAGTAACGAGTGATCGGCCCGCTCCCCACCTCTCCCTCCGAGGGAGAGGTCGGCGAGTCCGCGAGCCGGGTGAGGGTGAGGACCCGTAACGACTGAAATCTCAATTCGCGCGACGAACGTCGTTGATGTCGGTGTGTCGTCCCCCTCACCTGCCGCAATCGCTGCTTCGCGGCGATTGCGGCTGTCCTCTCCCGTTGGGAGAGGGGATCGATCCCCACCTCTCCCTCCGAGGGAGAGGTCGGCGAGTCCGCGAGCCGGGTGAGGGTGAGGCGCAACGAGTTCAGTGCCGTTCGAGCGCATTCTTTTTTTAGGAAAGCAGGAAAGAAGGAAAGAAGGAAATGAGGAAGAGATCAAGGCGCAAAACAAACTCTGCTCAGTTTCCCTTCCTGCTTTCCTCGCTTCCTGCTTTCCTAATAAAAACCAAGACGCACAAACACAAGGAACAGCCCGTGCGTCGCCTCCCTCACCTGCCTCAATCGCCACTGCGCGGCGATTGAGGCTGTCCTCTCCCGGGGGAGAGGGGGTGGCGCATCGCCTCATTCACATCACTAGAATGTCCCCTCGCATTCACGGAAGGAACCACCATGACCGCCACCCAGACGCGCCCCGCCGCTTCCAGCACGAACCCCATCGCCGCCGTCGACCCCGACGTCTTCCGCCTCATGCAGGCCGAGGCCCAGCGGCAGGAGTTCACGCTCGAGCTCATCGCCAGCGAGAACCACGCCAGCCAGGCCGTCATGGCCGCCGCCGGCTCCGTGCTCACCAACAAGTACGCAGAGGGCTACCCCGGCAAGCGCTATTACGGCGGTTGCCAGTTCCACGACCAGATCGAGCAGATCGCCATCGACCGCGCCAAAAAAATCTTCGGCTGCGGCTTCGCCAACGTGCAGCCGCACTCCGGCGCCCAGGCCAACGCCGCCGTCTTCTTCGCCCTCATGAACCCCGGCGACACCTTCGCGTCGCTCGTCCTCGCCGACGGCGGGCACCTGTCGCACGGCATGAAGATCAACTTCTCCGGCAAATACTTCAAGCCCGTCCACTACCCGCTCAACTACGACGCCGGCAGCAAGCAGCACGAGTACATCGACTACGACGCGGTGCGCCGCGTCTGCCTCGAAAACAAACCGAAAATGATCCTCTGCGGCTACTCGGCCTACCCGCGCATCATCGACTTCAAAAAGTTCCGCGAGATCGCCGATGAATGCGGCGCGCTGCTCATGGCGGACATCGCCCACATCGCCGGCCTCGTCGCCGGCGGGGCCCATCCCTCGCCCTTCCCGCATGCCCATGTCGTCACCACCACGACGCACAAAACGCTGCGCGGCCCGCGCGGCGGCATGATCATGACCAACGACGAGGACATGGCAAAGAAAATCAACTCGGCTGTGTTCCCTGGCATGCAGGGCGGCCCGCTGATGCACATCATCGCCGCCAAGGCCGTTTGCTTCGGCGAGGCCCTCGATCCCTCGTTCAAACACTACGCGGCGCAGGTTGTGAAGAACGCCAAGGCCCTTGCCGATCGCTTGAGCAAGCACGGCTACCGCCTCGTGTCGGGCGGCACCGACAACCATCTGCTGCTCGTCGACCTCCGCGCGAAAGACGCGGAGCTCACCGGCGCCGACGCGTGCCTCTGGCTGGAGAACGCCGGCATCATCACCAACAAGAACGGCATCCCGCAGGACCCGCGCCCGCCGGTGAAGACCAGCGGCATCCGCCTCGGCGCCCCGGCGCTGACCACCCGCGGCTTCCGCGAGAGCGACATGCAGACGGTCGCCGTCCTGATCGACCGGGTGCTCACCGCCAAGGGTTCGACGGAGGTCTGCGACGCGGTGCGCGGCGAGGTCGTCGAGCTCTGCAAGCAGTTCCCGATGCCGCATTGAAGGGCAAAGAAGGTAGCGATGCTCTCGTTCACATCGGGAAGAATGGCAAGGATCAACCTATGACCACCATCGCACTTGAAAAGGCATTAAGGTCACAACCGTTTTACCCATTCGAGATCTGCTGCGCCGACGGCAGCGTCCTTACGGTGAAAAGCCCGGAGATGGCAATCTATCCGAGGAATAGTCGTACGCTCATCGTGTTTATTGAAGGCAATGCAGAGGTCATCGACCTGCTGCTGGTGGTCAAGCTAAGATTCAGAGGTGTTCCAATTGGTATTTCGGCGTCAATGAACTGATCGGAGCGCTGCGATGGACTACGAAACTCTTAAAGGCCTGCGACTTGCTCACCCGTTCCGCCCTTTCACTCTCGTGCTACGAAATGGGAAGAGGCATCGCATCACCGATGCACTCCATTTCGGACTGAGTCCGCGAAGAGACGTTATGGGGGTTGCAGACGGCAGCAACTGGGTTCACTGGATCGCATTGAATGACATCTCTGCAATTCGAGAGGATTCGTCGAAGCGCAAGCGCCCGCGGTCATCCACTCGTTAAACTCCGCACATCATGACCCCACAATCCCTCTCCCAACTCGGCGTCTGCTCCTGGTCCATGCTCGCGAAGAACGCGAGCCAGCTCGCAGACGTCTGCGCCAAGGTCGGCGTCAAGAAAGTCCAGCTCGCCCTCGTCCCGCACCGTGAAGACCCCGGCGCGCTCGACGGCGTCCCCGAGGCCCTCGCCGCCCGCGGCATCACGATCACCAGCGGCATGTTCGGCACCGTCGGCGAGAATTACACGACGCCGCAGACCATCAAGGAAACGGGCGGCGTCGCCGTCGACAGGCACTGGAACGAGAACGTGCAGATCGCCAAGAACGCGGCCAAGACCGCGCACAAGATGGGCCTCACGCTTGTCAGCATGCACGCCGGCTTTCTGCCGCACGACGATGACGATCCTGTTTACCGCAAGGTGCTCGACCGCATCACGACGATGGCGAAGATCTTCGCGGACCACAACATCGTGCTGCTCTTCGAGACCGGGCAGGAGGATGCCGACAACCTGCTCACGTTCATGGAGCACCTCAACGCGATGGGCGCGAAGAACACGGCGGTGAACTTCGACCCCGCCAACATGATTCTGTACGACATGGGCGACCCCGTCGAGTCGCTCTCGAAGCTGATGCCGTATGTGAAGCAGCTTCACATCAAGGACGCGATCAAGACCAAGGTGCCCGGCACGTGGGGCGAGGAAGTGGTCGTCGGCACCGGGCAGGTGGACTGGCCGGCGTTCATGGAGGTGCTCGCCAAGGGCGACTACCGCGGCGACATGATGATCGAGCGCGAGGCGGGCAGCGACCGTGTCGGCGATGCGAAGAAAGCCGTCGACTTTTTGAAGAAATTTCTAAAATGACCTGCATCCGCGGGTCCAGAATGCCGTTGCTTTCGGAAGGAGCCCGTCGATGCCGCACCGCCTGCTCATGTTGACCGTCCTGTCGCTGGCCCTCGCCGCCGCGCCGGCCGCCACCCGCGCAGATGAAAAGAGCGATGCCCTCCTCCGGTTCCAGCGCGTCGCGAGTTATCACGGCACCTTCAGCGCCGGCGACACGACGATCGTGATCGAGTTCCCCGATGGCAAGTACCGGTTCACCGGCGTCATCAGCAAGGGGACCGCGAAGTTCCCCTTCGATGCCGTGTTCACCGAATCGGAGGCCGTCTTCGGGAAGTTCACCGTCGATGGCAGCGAGTTCAGTTTCGCGTTCTCGATCGCCGCGAATGATTCCGACACGCTCACCTTCAAGACCGGCGAGACGTCGCTTAAGCTCCAGCGCGAGAAGAAAGGCAAGGCGGCGGCGAACCCGTTTGATGGCGCGAAGCCCGCGGCGCCCAATCCGTTTGACAACCTCAAGCCGCCGACCGTCACGACACCCGCGCTTCCCTCGCCGACGCTCAATCCGCCGACCACCACGCCCGCGCCGATCACGCCCCCCACCACGTCGCCCGCCGTCGCCTCCCCGCAGGACGCCAAGGACGCCGCCTTCGCCGCCCTGCAAGGCTCATGGCATCGCGGGGACATCACCATGACCTTCACCGGCGACCGCATCGTCACGCAGGTCACCGCGCCCGAAGCCCTCCAGGTGCAGGAGATTCCCGGGACGTTCGCGATCGACGGAGATTTCATGGTCTTATCGGTCAAGGGTCAGACCACGAAAGGAAAATACAAAGTTGACGGCAGCACGCTGACGCTCGACCCGGCTACGCCCGGCGAAGTCGTCCTCACGCGGGCCGCATTGAAACTGCCCGTCGGCGAACCCGCGCCCGCGTTCACGCTCAAGAACCAGGACGACAAAGACGTTTCGCTCGGAGACTTCAAGGGCAAATGGGTCGTCCTCTACTTCTACCCCAAGGACGATACCCCCGGCTGCACCCTCCAGGCCTGCGACTTCTCCGATTCCATGAACGATCTCGAACGCGTCAACGCCACCGTCCTCGGCGTCAGCGCCGACTCCACCGAGAGCCACCGCGCCTTCATCAAGAAGCACAACCTGAAGATCACGCTGCTGAGCGACCCCAAGCGCGAAGTGATGACGCGGTATTTGAGTTGGGCCCCGGCCACGGCCGAGGGCAGGCAGGCCCTGAAGGTGCAGCGCTCGACCGTCATCATCAACCCCCGCAGGGAGGTCGCGCACCACTTCGCGCTCGTCACGCCCAAGGGCCACATCAACGAGCTAAAGATCAAGCTCGCGGAACTGCTGCGAGCGTGGAATTAGGTCACGACAAGCGCGGCATGACATTCGATGGAGTCAACGGTGCCACCCTACGCGTCAGTCGTACCGGAATACACCCTTGCGCCAGGCGTAGACGAACGCGATCACGCTGGTCAGCACGAAGAACAGCATGCGGCCGAGGAACAGCGGCGACAGCCCCGACTCCGACGCCAGGCTCGGGAACACCGTGGCCCACGGGTAAAGAAAAACGATCTCGACGTCGAACACGAGGAAGGTCATCGCGACGATGTAGAACCGCACGTTGAACCGCCGGCGGGCGGAGCCGATGGGGTCCATGCCCGACTCGTAAATCTTGCCCTTCACCTCGCCGCGCCGGCTGGGGCCCAAGAGCGACGAAAGCACGACATTGCCGACGCCGAACGCGAGGGCCATGAGGAAGAGGACGCCCAGCGGCGCGTAGTGCGAGAAATTGTCGGCTGCGAGAAAGAGCATGGTGCGGGTCCGTGCGGCGTGATTCGGGAGCGCGAGAGGATAGCAGATGTGCAACGACTGATGCCACTGGCAGTCCGCTGCCAGTGCCGGGCGTCAACAGTTGTTTGTGAATCGAGGCACTGGCAGCGGACTGCCAGTGGCATCAGGCGTATGACTTGGCCGATGATCGCTGGAACACCTGAACGCCTCACCCTCACCCGGCTCGCGAAGCCTCGCCGACCTCTCCCTCGGAGGGAGAGGTGGGGCGCGCCGTGCACGTGGACGTGACGGCTCGCGACTTTCCTTCACTCCGCCTTCATCTCGACGACCTTCTCGCCGGTCATGCGGTAGAGGTTCACGATGAAGCCGTCTTCGCGCTGCTCGCCGACGTCGAGGGTGCCGTACAGCTCGATGATGCCATCGGGAATGTAGGGGACGCGCTTGCCGTCCTTCATTTTCACTTCGACCCAGTCGTTGAGCTGCGGCGGCTGGCAGTAGAAGCAGGACGGGATGTTGCGGGTGAGCACGAACTCGTTGGTGCCGCCGTCCTCGAAGTCGATGGGCATCATGTAGCCCTTGATGGCGACCTTCTTTTTGTCGAGCGCCTTGATGGCGTCGGGGATGGAGTGCTTCGGCTCCTTGGGTTCGTCGGTCTTGGTGTCCGTCGTCTTGGCGTCGGTGGTCTTGGCGTCGGTGGTCTTCGCGTCGGTGGCCTTCGTGTTGTCCTCGACAGGTGCCGGGTCAGGCGCGCCGACCATGCCCGAGTACGGGAAGCCCGAGAGGTCGGCGAAGGCGACGGAGAGATAGCCGTCGATCTGCTTGAGCGTCGCGATGTCGAACTTCTTGTAGAGATTGCGGTCGGCGGGGACGAAGTCGGGGTTGTTCGGGTCGGCGTACGGGGCGGGCGCGGTCGGATCGGCCGACGCAGCGGCGTTGCCGTTTTCAATCGCCGCCACCACCTTGTCGAGGGCCGCCTGCTCCTGCGGCGCGAGCGTCATGCCGACGACGCCGGCGATAAGCTGCTCGGCGGAGGACCGCTGCTGCGGCGTGAGCGCGGACTTCTCCGCCGCGGTGACCAAAGCGTCGAGGGCCGCCCGCTGCACGGGTGTGAGCGCGGCTTTCTGCGGGTCCTTCAGGGCCGGACGCAGTTCGATATTCGCCTGGGCGATGAGGTCCTTGTCATCCGGCTTGCCGGTCTTCTTGTCACGCCACTCATCGCGCTTCTTCTTCGCATCCTTCGCGTCGGCCGTGCCCGGCGTCGCGGGATCGACGTTCGCGGCGGGGTTCGGCTCCCCCGTCTTGAGCGCCGTCTCCGTGCCGTCGAGCCGCTTGCCCTCGACGGGCCCGCCGACGCGCGGCCCCTCCGAGTCGCCGCAGCCGGCGCCGGCGATCAGCGCTGCCGTGAAGAAGCCGCAAGAGATTCGATTCATCCATGTCATGAATAAAACCTTTCGAGAGACCGGCACCATTCTAGCGCATCGGACCGGGAACCGCCGCAAACCATGCACGTTTCGCCGCCGTTTAGCCGCGGAGCAAAGGTCCGCCGACGCTCCGCGCGGACGCTGACGATTGCATGCAGGTCCGCCGCGCGGGGCGTCGCAAAGCCTTTGCCCCCCGGCTAAACGGGGATACGCGCAGCACAAAGGGATTCACTTCGGCTTCGGTGCGGTGAACTTGAACACGACATCCGTGAACGTCCGGCCCTTGACGGTGATGCTCACGAGCTTGCCGTCGAAGTCGGTGAATCCCTTAAGGTCCGCCAGCGGCGCCTCGAACTTGGACGTGTCGCCGACCTTGTCGCCGGTGTTTTCGTTGGCGACGGCGTGGAGCGTGAGGGTGAAACCGGGCTCGCCCTTGGCGTCCTTCTTCGGCACCGGCAGCATGATCTCGACGGACTTCTGCTCGATCCGCACGGGATGCTCCGCGTGGGCGTCCATCACGTACATCGCGAACGTGCCGAGTTCCTTGTCGAGCACGAAATCGAGCTGCGCGTAGTGGTCGCCGAGCTCGACGAGGGTGCCGCCGCGCGGGGAGTCGTGGTGGTGGCCGCCATGATCGTCGCCGTTGTGGGCGTGGTCCTTGTGATCGTGGTCTTTGTGGGCGTGGTCCTTGCCTCTGTCGCCGCAGGCGGCGAGGGCGAGGAGCAGGAGCAGTGCCAAGGGAGTTAGCATTGTTTTCATTCAAGCACCTGAGGCGAATATGTCGCCGATGATAAGGGCTGTCGCTTCAAGCCCGATGATGAGGTCCGCCGAATCGTCGGGGTCCGGTGTTGCCGTCATCCAAGCCGGCATTGCGATTCAGGCCAATACCCCAACGGTTCGCGGAGCCTCACCATTGGGCTTGTTCGGATCGGATCGTCTCACCCGATTTAACTCGTCGGCGCCAGGTTCGCCGCCACGTCCGTCGAGTACGCCTTCCACGCCGGCACGATGCCGGTCAGTGCTCCCAACGCGACCATGCCGATGGGCGTGAGCGCCAGCACTTCATGATACGCGGTGACGTCGAGCACCACGCCGGCCTGGGCGCGGATGATCGTCGCCGCCACCGCCAGCAGCACCGCATAAACCACATACCCGACCAGCGTGCCCAGCAGCGCAATCGTCGCCGACTCTGCGACGATCGCGCTGAAGACTGTCGTGCGCTTGGCGCCCAGCGCCCGCAGGATCGCGAACTCGCGCCGCCGCTCGTTCATCGTGTTGTAAATACTCGCCAGGATCGCCGCGCCCGCGACGACCGCCACGAGGTACGCGACGAACTCCAGCACCTGATTCGCCCACGCGATCTTATTAAACAGGTCCGCCATCACCTTGCCCACCGGCCACGCCAGCGTCCGCACCGTGCCCTGCCGATTGATCTCGATGTCCAGCGACTGCCCGATCGCCGGGCTGCGCAGCTTGAGCATCACCGCGCTGACTTCCTTCAATTCATCCGGGATCGGCACGCCGGGCTTCACCTCGATGATCCGGCCGGTCTTCTTGTCGACCGGCTCGTGACCGCCCATGCGGTAATACCCTTCCAGTGGGATCCAGATCACGCGGTCGATCGGCGTGTTGGTCGGCTTGAGCACGCCGGTCACCACGAACTCGGTGGTGTGCTGCGCGGTCTCGTCGTAGGTCAGGCCATGGAACGTGTTGAACGTCGAGCCGTAATGCAGGTCGGTTTTCTCCGCGACCATGCTGCCGATGACCGCCTCGCCGTACTCCTCCCTGAACATCCGGCCGTCGCCCTCGAACTCCAGCTTGCGCGGGCTGTCCTTGCTGCCGAAGGTGTACGCGGTGAAGAACTGGGCAGTGGTGCCGACGACGCGGTAGCCCTTGTAGTTGTCACCGACGGCGTAGGGGATGGCGGTCTTCACGCGCGGGTCGCGCTGGATGGCGAGGTAGCTCGAGTACGGGATATTGCCCGGGGATGTTTCGAGGTGGAAGACGCTGTTGAGCACGAGCTGAAGCTGACTGCCGCGGGCGCCGAGCACGGCATCGAAGCCGGTGGCCCCGCTGGTGAAGGCGTTGTGCGTCTGCTGCTTGATGGAGAACACGGCCATGAGCAGGCCGGTGGCCAGCGCGACGGAGAGGACGGTGACGGCGGTGGACAGCGCGTGCTGCCGGAGGCTGCGGCGGACAATGAGGAAGATGCCGCCAAACATCAGGCGGCCTCCGTGGCGGCGGGTTGCATCGCGCGGTTGATGTCGCGCAGGTCGCGCACCGTGTCGAAGCCGGCGAGGATGTCGCGGTCGTGGCTGACGAGGAGGAGCGCCGCGCCGTTTTCGGTGCACACCTCGCGGATCAGGGCGAGGGCGTCGCGGCCGCGCTGGGAGTCGAGGTTGCCGGTCGGCTCATCGGCGAGGACGAGTTGCGGCTCGTTGGCCAAAGCCCGGGCGACGGCGACGCGCTGCTGCTGCCCGACGGAGAGTTGGCGCGGGCGGTAGGTCATGCGGTCGGCCAGGCCCACGCGCTCGAGCAGCGCCTTGGCCCGCGGCCGGTCGAGCGTGCCGCCGAAGCGCATCGCGAGCTCGACGTTTTCGAGGGCGGTGTAGCCTTGCAGCAGGTTGAAGGTCTGAAAGATGTACCCGATGGAGCGTGCCCGGATCGTGTCGCGCGAAGGCTCACTGACGGCAGCAAGGTCGTTGCCGTCGAACACGATCGACCCTTCGTCGGAATTGAGGATGCCGGCGATCAGGTGCAGCAGCGTCGTCTTCCCGGAACCGCTCTCGCCGCGGAGGGCGACCTGCTGGCCGCGCTGGATGTCGAAGGCGGGCACGTCGACGATGAGCTGCGCCGCGCCATCGGGCGCCTTGAACGACTTGCGCAGGTTGCGGATCGAGAGCAGGGATGACATGCGGTGATGATAGCGGGTTCTTCCACCTCTCCCTCCGAGGGAGAGGTCGGCGAGGCTTGGCGAGCCGGGTGAGGGTGAGAATCCAGGTCTACCTTGATTCAAACTTCGCGCAGCCTACCTTCAACCTTTGTCTCGTGGTCTCCTCCCTCACCTGCCGCAATCGCCACTGCGCGGCGATTGCGGCTGTGCTCTCCCTCCGAGCAGGATATTGCATGATCGCTCGAACTCTTTACTTCTCAACCGCGAAGCGGTGGCATCACCGTAGCCACGGGCGTAAGCCCGTGGAAGAGGGCGTGAACCTTTAAGCCCCATCGGGGCGATACGCACCAAGTGTCGCCCCTACGGGGCTCACGGCCTTGCCTCGCACGTACCCCCGGCTTACGCCGGGGGCTACATGATGCCACCGCTTCGCGGTTAAGAATGACCGAGCCGATACCTGCCGTGATCACGCAAAATCTGCTCCGAGGGAGAGGTCGGCGAGGCTTGGCGAGCCGGGTGAGGGTGAGAATCCAGGACTACCTTGATTCAAACTTCGCGCAGCCTACCTTCAACCTTTGTCTCGTGGTCTCCTCCCTCACCTGCCGCAATCGCCACTGCGCGGCGATTGCGGCTGTCCTCTCCCCGAGGGAGAGGGGGTGCGGCCCGCCGCGGATTACTCACACCTTCACCTTCACCGGCTTGCCCGTCCGCACGCTCTTCGCCTCTGCTTCGATGATCGCGATGGTGTTCGCGGCGTCGGTGAGCGTGACCGTCCTGGGCTTCTGCCCCTTCTTCACGCAGTCGAGGAAGTACTCGATCTCCAGGTCGTAGCCCATGCGCTTGTCGAGCTCGACGGGGCGCGGGTCCTTGCCGTATTCGTAGATCGTCAGCGGGTTGCTGGGGGCCATGGTGTACACGGCGGTGGCGCGCTCGAAGTTCACGGTGTAGGCCATGCTGAACCCGAACTTGTCGGCCATGGCCCAGCCGCCCTCGGCGGTGACGAGCGGGATGTCGTCGTAGTGGTAGTGGGTGCTGACGTGGTCGACGCAGTTGGTGATTTTGGAGTATCCGACGCTGGAGACGCTCTTGGGGACGCCGAAGAGGAACTGGATAAAGTCGGTGTCGTGGATGTGCAGGTCGAGGATGGCGCCGCCGGAGAGGTCGCCGTTGGAGTAGAAGGCGCCGCCGGGGTGGTTGGCGACGCGGCGGAACTGGGCGGAGTAGACGCGGCCGTAAGTGCGCTCTTCGATGGCCTTCTTGAGCCAGCTCCAGCCCGGCCAGAAGCGCATGCACATGGCGCACATGGTGACGCCCTTGGCCCGCTTGGCCATGGCGGCAAGCTTGAGGGCGTCGGCATAAGTGCGGGCGAGCGGCTTCTCGATCAGCACGTGCTTGCCGGCCTTCATGGCGAGCCGGGCGTAATCCATGTGCAGGTGCGTGGGCAGGCAGATGTCGATCACCTCGACATCATCGTCCTTGATAAGGTCGGTGCCTTCCTCGTATTTCTTGGCGGCATCGAAGTTGAAGCCGCCCTGGGCCTGGCCCTCGACGTTGCCCTGGGCCTTGACCTTGCCGCTCAAACGGTTGGGGTCGCGGTCGCTGATGGCGACGACCTTCACGTCACCGCGGCGGGCATACGCATCGAGGTGCGTGAGGCCCATCATGCCCAGACCGATGACGCCGACGTTGACCATGACATGTTCCTTTGGATGCGACGGCCGCGAGGCGCGACGCGCCGACAAACGACAACTGACAAGCCGAACGAAATTCGGAATCGATTCCCGTTGGGCGGCCCGAAGGGCCAGGAAGCATCAGCCCAGCGCCGCCCTGGGTTGCGAACCGAATCGACTATGGAGCCCTGAAGGGGCGTTAGCCCGTTGAGCGCCCCTTGCGAAACCGATGGTAACGCCCTTTCAGGGCTTACCACCTTTGCTCTCCACTAACCCAGGGCGGCGCTGCGCTCTGCCCTGGGCTGTATGCTTTTTGGCCCTTTGGGCCGCGGAACGGGCGATCGCTTGCACTCTGGAGCGCCCGCACGCTTACGCGTGGCGGCTCGGATGGACCTGGGCATCGCGGCTCGGATGGAGCTTACGTTGCGGCTCAGATGTACTCGTTCAAAATATTCTCAATCATCTCCTGCCGGCCGCTGGGGATGCTCTGGATGTTGCGCTCCTCGGCGAGCTTTGCGAGCTGCTCGAAGCCGATCTTGCGCTTCTCGATCTTTCGGCCGAGGTCGCCGTTCCAGTCCTTGTAGCGTTCGTCGATGAACTGGCCGATGCGGTTGTCCTTGATCATGCGGTCGGCCGCCTTGAGGCCGCGGGCGAAGGCGTCCATGCCGCCGATGTGGGCGTGGAAGAGGTCGATGGGGTCGGTCGACTGCCGGCGGACCTTGGCGTCGAAGTTGAGGCCGCCGGTGGTGAACCCGCCGTGCTTGAGGAGCGTGAACATGGCGAGCGTGGTGTCATAGAGGTCAACGGGGAACTGGTCGGTGTCCCAGCCGAGCAGCGTGTCGCCGCGGTTGGCGTCAATCGAGCCGAGGATGTTGTTGCCGGCGGCGTATTCGAGCTCGTGGTGGAACGAGTGGCCCGCGAGGGTGGCGTGATTGGCTTCAATGTTGAGCTTGAAGTGTTCGATGAGGTCGTACTTCTGGAGGAACGCGTGGCAGGCGCCGGCGTCGCTGTCGTATTGATGCTTCGTCGGCTCCTTGGGCTTGGGCTCGATGTAGAACGGGCCGCGCAGTCCGATCTTTTTCTTGTAGTCCACCGCCATGTGCAAGAACGTGCCGAGGTGATCGAACTCCCGGCCCATGTCGCTGTTGAGCAACGTGTCGTACCCCTCGCGCCCGCCCCAGAACACGTAGCCCGCGCCCTTGAGCTCGACGGTCGCCTCCATCGCCTGCTTCACCTGCGCCGCGGCGTGGGCGAAGACGTGCGGCGACGGGCTGGTCGAAGCGCCGCTCATGTAGCGCGGGTGGCTGAAGAGATTGGCGGTGCCCCAGAGCAGCTTCTTGTTGTGGTCCTTCTGGAGCTTCTTGGCGAGCTTCACAATCCGGTCGAGCCGCTTGTTGGATTCGCTGAGCGTGTCGGCTTCGGGGGCGATGTCGCGGTCGTGGAAGCACCAGAAGTCGATGCCGATCTTCGAGAGGAACTCGAACATGGCGTGCATGGTGTCCTCGGCGGCCTGCATTGGGTCCGCGGCCTCGTTCCACGGCATGTGGCGGGTGCCGGGGCCGAACGGATCGCCGCCGCCGTTCTTCATGGTGTGCCAGTAGCAAGCGGCGAAGCGGAGGTGCTCGCTCATGGTCTTGCCCGCGATTTTTTCGCCGGCGTTGTAATGCTTGAAGGCGAGCGGGGTGCGGGAGTCGGCACCCTCGTACTTAATGGGCTCGACGCTGGGGAAGAACTCTTGCGGCTGCGGCATGGTCATGCTCTATGAAAAAAAATAAATCGGCGGCCGGATCGATTCGATGGCGGCGCGGCGACCAACAGCCCGGCAGGATATCGAACGGCGCACGGCGCAGCAAAACAGACGGCCGCGGTCGAAGCCGCGGCCGTCCCATGAAATGACTGTTTTCGCAGCGATCAAGCCGGCTTCAGCGACGCCATCACCGAGCCGAACTCCATCACCGGCGGCATCAGCACGGTCGCCACCGCCGGGTCCTGGGCGATGCGACCCATTTCCTTCTCAATGCGGCCCTGGAGCGGCTTGGTCTTCGCCTCGAACTTCTTGGTCAGTTCATCGTCCTCGGCCTTGGTCAGCTTCGGCAGCGACTCGACCCGCTTCTTCAGGTCCTTCGCCCGGGTGGTCAGCCCCGAGAACTTCGCGGCGGCGGCCTTGGCGCTCGCCTCGTCCTTCGAGCTCTCCAGCAGGGACGCGAACTCCTCCATGATCCCGACCATTTCATCGGCGGCGGCCTCGTTCTCGCTCAAGCCGCTGCAGCCGGTGACCAACGCGATCATGGCCAGCGCCAACAGGGAAATCTTCGCACGCTTCATACTTTGCCCTTCCAAAAAGAGGTTAATTCCACGGCGACAACGCCGCCGGGACTGTTTAGGTGAATGCCCGGAACCAAACGAGATTACCAACGGCGTGCTTTTATGCAAAACGCAACGGCGCTGTTTCGCAATGCGTCTGCCCAAACTTCCGGGGGTTACCTCACGGGCATATTTCCCCGCCCGTCAGGCCGTTTGGTGGTAGCCACGGGCGCCAGCCCGTGGACCCCTGATGGTTGTGGTTGGTGAACCCCGTCAGGGGCGATTGAAGGGTCGCGAACTCAGTCGCCCCTGTCGGGGCTTGATCATTGTCGGCACCTGCTTCCACGGGCTGGCGCCCGTGGCTACCACCAAACGCCCCGACGGGCTAAGAATCCCGTGTCATCGTCCCCGGAGGATTGGGCACACATGCCAAAATCGCCCTGGCGCCCGGCAACGTCAACGCGAAGAACGACCCGCTGCTTCAATCCAATAGGCCACGTTCACAAGCGGGTTTGGCACGATAACCAGCCCTTGTAAATCGCGATACAATTGTCAGTCCCTCCCAGCGTCCACGACGTTCCAACCTCCCGGGCCAAATGACCCGGCCGTTCAAACCGATAGCTGATCTATCCCCATGGACCTCACCAAGCTCGCCAAGGTCGACGACGGTGACGATGAGAATCGTCGCCAACCGCAGCGCGCCGGTTCCGGCCGGGGCGGACGGCGCAAGCACTCCACCATGGGGAAGGTTTCCGTGGGAATGGCCCTGGCCGCGGGGGTGCTGAGCCTTATCGGAATACCGGCGAAGGAAGCGGCGGGCGGGGGGACCGTGCTGGTCGTCACCATCCTGCTCAGTTGCGTCGCGGCGCTGTGCATCGTCGGCGTCTGCGTGGCCGTGGCGGGGTTGGTCAGCAAGCGCCGCAGCCCGCTCCTTCCCGCCATGGGACTGGTGCTCAATCCGGTGGTGGCCATTGCGTTCGGCGTTTTTCTGTGGTGGCCCAATGGCACCAGCCTGGTGGTGGCGGCCGACAACGGCGACGCCGACACGGTGCGCTGGACGCTGGGTATGGGCGTCAACGTCGACGCGGTGGCCGAGCTCAAGGAACGCGACGGCACGCCGTTCGTCGGCAACGCCCTCGTCGCCGCCAGCCGTAACGGGCAGGCGGCGGCGGTGGATGAACTGCTCACCGCCGGCGCCAAGGTCGACACTGCTGACAGCCGCGACCGCACGCCGCTGTATCACGCCGTCACCATGGGCCACGCCGCCGTCGCTGACAAGCTGCTCAAGCACAAGGCCAACCCCAATCTTTCACCCGGCCCGCGCACCCCGCTTTATTTCGCCGCCGCTTCGGGCAACGTCGGCCTTGTCGAGCGGATGCTCGCCCAAGGCGCCAAGGCCGGCGTCAAGGAGTTCCCCCCGCTGCTCACCGCCGCCGAGGCGGGCCACACCAAGATCGTCGAGCTCCTGCTCGGCGGCAGCGCCGACCTCGACGCCGTCGACGCCGAGGGCAACACCGCCCTGCACATCGCGGCGGGCAAGGGCCACCTGAACGTCATTCAGCTCCTGCTCCGCAAGCAGGCCAAGGCGGGGGCGCTGAACAAATACGGCGAGACGGCGCTCGAGATGGCGCTGGCGGCCGAGCACAAGGCGGTCGTCGATTCGCTGATCAACGTCGGCTCGCCGCAGGACATCTTCGCGGCGGTGGCGCTCAATGACCTCGACCGCGTGCAGAAGGAACTGGAAGCAGACGCCAAGCTGGTCACCGCCACCAAGCGCGACCTGACCCCGCTGCACGTCGCCGCCAGGCGCGGCCACCTGGAGATCGTGCTGCTGCTGATCGAGAAGGGCGCCACCGTGAACGCCAAGGCGGGCGATGGCCACGGGCTCACGCCTCTGCACCTGGCGACGCGCGGGGGGCACCTCGAGGTCGTCAAGACGCTGATCGCCAGCATGGCGGACGTGAATCAGGTGGTGACCGCCGACGGCGTCACGGCCCCGCCCTTGTACCACGCGGTGATCAGCGGCTTCAGCGAGCTGCTGGACGTGCTGCTCGCCGCGGGCGCCGACGTCAACGCCCGCTGCGACACCCCGCCGCCGCCGGGCTCGACGATCCGCATCATCGGGTCGCCCCTGATGTTCGCCGTGATCCATCAGCGTCACGCCATCGCCCAGCGGCTGATCGACGCCAAGGCCGACATCGAATACCGCCCCCGCCCGGGCGGCCCCACGCCGCTCTATGAAGCCGTGCGCAACGCCGATGAGGAAATGGTCAAGCTGCTGCTGCGCAACAAAGCCAGCGTTCACGCCCAGGTCGGTGGACAATCGCTCACCACCGTCATCGAGGAAAAGCAGCGCGGCCACCAGAAGGCCGAGGCCCTCGACCGCATCTTCTCGCTGCTGCGCGACCACGGCGCGCTCGACTGAACCCGACTGTCCCGGGTGCCACGGACAGCGCAGCGAGGTCCGCCGAGCGTAGTCGTCCGTGCCTGTCCGCCCCTGAAGAATTGAACACGGACGACTTCGCTCCCCGAGCGTCGCTGCGCTGTCCGTGGCACCCCCATAATTCGGGCAGGCATTCGCCCACCCCAGCCTCCACCTTTCTGCCGGACTTTTTCACATCCCCGCGCAGGATCCCCGGTGACATGGGTAAGACACTGGTAGCCGAAAGGCTATTGACGCCACCTTTCGCGGGCTCATGATTGACACGCGGGCTTCATGGGGATGTTTTGAACGCAGAGCAGCCAGCGAAAGGTGGACCGTCATGGCGAATGCGCTTCCGAAGGAACTGTCGTATTTGCGGGGGCCGGCGCGGCAGTTCGGGCCGGCCCACCGCTACTGGGCGGGCGCCGGCCGGGTCGAACGCGACGGTGAAGCTTGGCGGCTCCTCGCCGGCACGCATCACGCGCTGCACCAGCAAGAGGACGCCATCATCGTCGCCCACTGGCTGACCCAGCCGGTCGACGAGGGAGCGCGCCGCGAGGAGCGCGGGCAGGTGCGCGGCCTGCTGCGCCTGCTGCGGCGCCTGGGCACGGCGGGCGTCAAGCCGTTCGATGAACCGGTGCTGCGCCTGCCGCGCATGAAGAAGGCGGCGCCCACCGCCGACCAAGGAGCACCCAGCGCCGCCGCCATCGGCAGGCTCCCCACCCGCTTGCGCTACCTCATCGGCCGGGCCCAGCGCCTGGGTATCCGCCCGCGCTGGCACCGGCTGGCGGAGTTCATCGACGCCGTCAACGAGCGCAGGTTCAACGCCCTCGTCGCCACCGCAGACCGCATGCGCCGCCGGGGCGATGACCGCCTGCTCCGCCGCTGGCTGGGCGGCCAGCCCAACGCCGACACCCGCGAGACAGCCCTGGCCCGCGGGCTGCTGCACGTCTTCGACGCCCTGGAGATATTTTAATCTTCGATTCGATTTGCCACCGAGACACCGCGAACACCGAGATCAATACAGACGGGATCACTGAATCACCGGATTGCCTCTTAGGAAGGCAGGAAGGCAGGAAAGGAAAGAGCATGACAACGTGCCTTCATTCCTGATTTCCTGCCTTCCTTAGAGGCTCCTCTGAATCGGCGCGGCTTATTCAATGAACCCTCCGACAACAGAATCTGGCACGGCTACCGCTTCATCGGCCTAGCGCTCCGCGATTTTCTCCTCCTCGGTGCTCTCGGTGTCTCGGTGGCTTCTCTGCTCCGATTCTCATTCCATCGACGAAGCTGATTTTGGGAGGTTCGCGTCGCCAAATCGCGCACGGTATTCTGTTGCCCCGGTTCGTCCCGCCCGCTTCACGGAGCAACACCATGCCTTCCACCGACCACCCCAAAAAAATCGTCCTCGCCTACTCCGGCGGCCTCGATACCTCCGTCATCCTCCCCTGGCTCAAGTCGCGCTACCCCGGCGTCAAGCTCGTCGCCTTCGCCGCCGAGCTCGGGCAGGGCAGCGAGCTCAAGGGCATCGAGAAGAAGGCGAAGCTCAGCGGCGCCGATGAAGTCGTCGTCATGGACCTGCGCAAGGAGTTCGCCGAGAAGTTCTGCTTCCCCATGCTGCGGGCCCACGCCACCTACGAAGGCGATTACCTGCTGGGCACCTCCATCGCCCGGCCGCTCATCGCCCAGAAGCAGGTCGAAGTCGCCCACAAGACCGGCGCCGATGCCGTCGGCCACGGCGCCACCGGCAAGGGCAACGACCAGGTCCGCTTCGAGCTCACCGCGATGGCCCTGGACCCGTCGCTCAAAATCATCGCGCCCTGGAAGGACCCGAAGTTCCTCGCCGATGGCCTGACCGACCGCGAGACCGCCATTGACTACGCCGAGAAGCACGGCATCCCCATCACCGCCAGCAAGAAAAAAATCTACTCGCAGGACCGCAACCTCTGGCACATCTCCCACGAGGGCGCCGAGATCGAGCACCCCGATCAGGAGCCGAAGGAGGATGTCTACACCATCACGGTGCCGGTCGCCAAGGCCCCGAACAAGGCGGAGTATGTCGAGGTCGAGTTCGTGAAGGGCAACCCCGTCGCCGTGAATGGGAAAAAGTACGCGGCCCACGACCTCATCCAGAAGCTCAACGAGATCGGCGGCAAGCACGCCGTCGGGCAGGTGACGCTCGTCGAGAACCGCCTCGTCGGCATGAAGAGCCGCGGCGTCTACGAAACCCCCGGCGGCACGATTCTCTACGAGGCACACAAGGCCCTCGAACAGCTCTGCCTGGAGCGCGACCTCTATCACTACAAGCAGCAGGTCGCGATGCGCTACGGCGAACTCGTGTACTACGGCCAGTGGTTCCACCCGCTGCGCGAGGCGCTGCAATCGTTCGTCGACACCGCCAACGAGGTCGTCACCGGCAAAGTGAAGTTGAAGCTCTTCAAGGGCCGGGCCGCCGCCACCGGCGCGACCTCGCCGAAATCGCTGTACGACACCAAGCTCGCGGGCTTCGCGATGGCGGGTTACGACGTGACGGCGGCGCGCGGGTTCATCGATCTCTTCGGCCTGCCGATGAAGGTGCGCGGGATGAAGCAGAAGCCGAAGGTGTGATTTTTAAGGTAATGTGAAGTAGAATTGACAGGCATGGGTGCCACCGGCTGGGATTACTTCACGCCGTATCAACCTGACATTCTCGCGGCGTTGCAGTTGTTGCGTGATCAGGTTTTTGCGTCCGGTGAATATTTCCGGCCTTCGGCCATTGCCGCGGATGTGAACGCGTACTGGCAATCGCAGCCACTTCAAGCACAGCTATCTCTTGCCAAATTCAGACGTCAGTGGCCAATCCGGGAGCGTGCAATGAAGCGGGCTTCCGCTGCCGTCGCGGCGAACAAGTGCGCTCCGGAAGATTGGAATGCAATGGTAGAAACGGAATACCAAAAGGAGCTGGCGAAGTTTAAGAAGCCGCCGAGGCTGTATCGGATGAAGGAGAAGCCGAAGCCTGCTTCAATCAATGCGCTCCTTGCGGAGTGTCAAGAATCCGGGACACATTCGATCATTGATATCTCCGGGATTTCAAGCTCCCCAGAGATTGGCAGGGCGTTTCCGATGCCGCCTGATGTAATGCACGAGCTTTATGGCAGCACCGCCCCCGAACGCGCACAGGTCGAAAACAGGAAGCATGAGAGGTCCAACGAACTGGAACATTGGCACTGTTGGTATGTAATTGTGTACAAGGAAGGTCAGCCGCACGAAATCTACTTCGAAGGCGTTTCTGGTCATTGATGAATGTTTCATGATCGAACGTCAGGCTGGTTCAGCGTCGCGGCCTTGCCCCACCGGCTCCACCCCACCGCCATCACCACCGACATCATCCACGCGAACCCCGCCGCGATCTCGAAGCGCAGGCTCGCGGCGTGCGGCGCGATCGTCACGGCTTCCGCAAACAGAAACAGCGGGGCGAACGCGATCACCGGCAGGGCGATCGACCAGCCCGGGCTCCACCGGTTGATCCCCCCCGCCGACAGCATCGGCGGCAGCAGCAGACCGAACGCCAGCCCGATCTGCCAGCCCGCGACCGCCATCGTTGCAATCATCGCAACGATCCAGATCAGCACGAGCCTGCCGAAGCGCGGCAGCATGTACTGCCCGCGCCCGGCGAGCCGGTTCACGTGGTGGTGCAACTGCCAGCGCTGGAACGTGGCGATCATCACCGCCATCACCGCGATGTGAAACGCCGGCCCGCGCAGTTCGACGGCCGCGCCCGCATCGTCATAGGGCAGCCCGAACCACGGCACGGACGTGAAAAGCAGCGAGACCACGCCCACCGCCGACGGGATGAACGAGAGCATCACGATCATGGTCGTGAGCAGGTCCGCCGTCGCCCGCAGGTGAATCAAGGATGCGAACCCCTGCCAGAGGATCGGCAGCCCCGCGACCCACAGCGACCAGCCGACGAGCACCATCTCCAGCAGCCACGGGTACGCCATGCCGCCGCCCCCGGATGTGTTGGAAGCTCCCCCGCCGCCGGTGAGCATCGGCCCCAGGTAATGCAGCGCCAGTGCCGGCAGCCCGAACACCAGCGCCTGCGAAAACCTCGCCCGATATTCGCGCACCATCTGCTCACGCAGCGCGGGCAGCTCGTTGTCGGCCCGAAACGTCGCCCCGGCCCGGTCGCGCAGCTCGACGCCAAACGCCCGGGCAATCGCCGCGGCCCGGGCGACATCCGCCTCCGTGATCGGCGTAGGGTGGGCACCGCCCACCATCTTTGAATCCTCCACACGACCTTCAGACATGGTGGGCGGTGCCCACCCTACGCGCAGCCACGCCGCCTGCCCCGCCACATCCACCCCATTCTCGAACCCCGCGGTCACCCACCGCGCCGACAGCTCGCGCCCGTGCAGCGGGTCCTGCAAGCCGTCGAGGATCAAATGCGTTTTCGGGCGCAGCTCCATGGGGCGGCAGTGTAGCGATGCGTTACTCCCCTCCCTCTCAGGGAGGGGCGGGGGGAGGGTCGAACACACCGCGTTATTGTTTGACCAATCAAGCAGTGAACCCAACCCTCCCCTAGCCCCTCCCTGGAAGGGAGGGGAATCGAACTCGGGTGGCACTGACAAGCGGAGTCCGCGTAGCTTGTCAGTGATCATCCTCGGGCAACCCCCCACTCACCGGTACAATGCAATTGCGATCCGAGCCGCGGGGCGTAAGCCCGCGGGCGCTGCGTATGTCCACTGACACCGCCGCGCCCGCACGCTTACGCGTGGCGGCTCGGACCAACCAACAGGACAACCCATGCCACATCATTTTCTCCGCGCCATCGCCGTGCTTGCCGTGCTGACCGCTCCGCTCCCGGCCGACCCTGCCGGCGACTGGGCGACCTACATCGACGCCGGCAAGAAGGCGTTCGCGGCCAAGCAGTTCGACGCCGCCGAGAAGCACTTCGCCGCCGCCGTGAAGACCTCCGAGGGCTTCGGCGCGAAGGACACCCGCCTGGCCGCGAGCCTCGACCATCTCGCCACCGTCTACAGCATGAAGCAGCAGTACGACAAGGCGGTGCCGCTCTTCAAGCGGGCCGTCGCGGTGATCGAGGCGGCCACCGACAAGGGCCACCCCGACCTCATCGGCACGCTCCAGAGCCTCGGCCTGGTGTACCGCACGCAGAACAAGCTCGACGAGGCCGAGGAGATTTATCAACGCGTACACGGCATCGTCACCGCGACGTTCGGCAAGGACGATGAACGCGTCGCCACCTCATTCAACAACCTCGCCGCCCTCGAAGGCCTGCGCGGGCAGTACGGCAAGGCGGCCGCGCTGCTGGAGCAGGCACTGGTGATCCGCGAGTCGAAGGCCGGCGCCGAGAGCTCCGGCGTCGCCGCGACCTGCACCGATCTGGGCAACACGTACTTCCGGTTGAACAAGCTCGACGACGCGGAGAAGCATTACAAACGCGCTCTGGCGATCATCGAGAAGACGCAGGTGGGCAAGCCGGCCGTGGTGGATGCGATCAACAAGCTGACACAGCTCTACGATGCGAAGAAGCAGTTTGCCCAGTCGCTGCCGCTCAATGAAAAGGCGCTGGCGATCCTCGAAAAGAACCTCGGCAAGGACCATCAGGCGGTGGCGGGCGCGGTGACCAAGCTGGCGACGACGCACGCGGCGATGGAGCAATACGACAAGGCGGAGCCGCTGTTCGTGCGCGCGTTGGCGGTGCAGGAGAAGACGCTTGGCAAGGAGGATGTCGAGGTCGGCAAAACCTGCTTCGCGCTCGGCCGGCTGTACGTGCAGATGGGCAAGTTCCCCGAGGCGGAGCCGTACTGCAAGCGGTCGATCGCGATCTTCCAGAAGACGGTCGGCCCGAAGCACCCGTTTTATGCTTTTGCGGTGCTCAACTACGCCGCGGTGATGGAGAACACCGGCCGGGCCAACGAGGCAGCGAAGCTGAAGCAGTTGGTGGAGCAGTTGCAGAAGGTGAAGGAGCCGGAGAAGAAGTGAGGTTTATGAGGCATAAGTGGATGTGTGTTGTGAAAGTTGCCATATTTATGCCTCCTGCATACGCTTTTGTGTATGAGAACCACAGTTGACATTGATGATGGCTTGCTTCGGCGAGCCAAAGAGGCCGCACTTCGGTCCAATCGCACGCTGCGAGAGGTATTTGAAGATGCTCTGCGGCAGTCACTCCACTCACCCGCTCCGTCTTCACGAACCGTTCGGATAATTGTGCCGGAATCGAAGATGAAGCCCGGGCTTCAACCAGGAATTGACCTTGACAATTCGGCGGCACTCCAGGACCTATTGGACGAAATTGATGATCCTCATCGACGTTAACGTGCTTCTCTACGCATATCGGAAGGAGAATCCGCAGCACGATGATTATCGCCGTTGGTTGCAGTCGGTTTTCGACGGGAAAGAACCGTTCGCTGTCACCGACACAGTGTTGTCGGCTGTGGTGCGCCTCTTGACGCATCCACGCGTCTATGCCCAACCGGACACCATCGAGAGTGCCTTTCAGTACGCAAATCTAATTCGGGACCATCCAAGATGTGTCCACCTCGCTCCCGGAGATCAGCATTGGACGACGTTCGCGGACCTCTGCAAATATGCAAACATAAAGGGCGGCATGGTCACCGATGCCTTTTTCGCGGCAATTGCGATTGAACATGGCTGCGAATGGATCACAACTGACCGCGACTTTGCGCGTTTTCCCGGGCTGCGTTGGCGCCATCCGTTAAGTCCTCGCACCAGTTAATGGAGACCCCGCGCCTCGACCTCAAATCCCCGCTATACTTCCCCTCCGCCGCGGACTGTCTGTGGCGATCCTTTGCCTTCGGGAACCGCCCGCGGGCCACCGACCGCCCCGCGGTAAATCCCCAGGACCGTTAATGCCCACCCTCACCTCGACGCTCTCCGCCGCCGGAGAGGCTACCTCTATGGCCTCCAACCTCCGCAACGTCGCGATTATCGCCCACGTCGACCATGGCAAGACCACGCTCGTCGACAAGCTGCTGTACCAGTCGGGCATGTTCCGCAATGCCGACCTCGACAAGCTCGCGGGCGGGCAGCACGGCCTGATCATGGACTCCAACCCGCTCGAACGTGAGCGCGGCATCACCATCCTCAGCAAGAACTGCTCGGTCCAGTACCACGCCCTCGACGGCTCGGAATACAAGATCAACATCATCGACACGCCGGGCCACGCCGACTTCGGCGGCGAGGTCGAGCGCGTGATGAAAATGGCGGACGGGGTCTTGCTCCTGGTTGACGCCTTCGACGGCCCGATGCCGCAGACGCGCTTCGTGCTTCAGAAGGCGCTCGAGAACGACCTGCGCCCGATCGTCGTGGTCAACAAGATCGACCGCCCCGATGCCCGGCCGGAAAACGTTGTCGATGAAGTCTTTGACCTGCTCGTGTCGCTGGGCGCCGGCGACAACGCGCTCGATTTCCCGATCGTTTACTGCTCCGGCCGCGAGGGCTGGGCGACGACGGACATGAGCGTGAAGAAGACGGACCTGCGCGACATCTTCGACGCGATCATCAAGTTCGTCCCGCCGCCATTGGTCGATCCCGCCCTGCCGCTTCAGATGCTGGTGACCACGCTCGATTATTCGGATTACGTCGGCAAGATCGCCATCGGCCGGATTTTCGCGGGCACCATCAGCGCCGGTGAATCCGTCATCGTGATCAACCGCAAGGGCGAGCAGACCCGTGAACGCGTGCTCAAATTGCTCCAGTTCGAGGGCCTGGGCCGCAAGGACGTCGAGAGCGCGCACGCCGGCGACATCTGCGCCGTCGTCGGGCTCGACCCGGTCGATATCGGCGACACCATCGCCTGCGCCGACAATCCCCTGGCCCTGAAGACCATCGCGGTGGATGAGCCGACGTTGAACATGACGCTGCGCGTCAACGACAGCCCGTTCTGCGGGCGCGACGGCACCTACGTAACCAGCCGGCAGATCCGCGAACGGCTCGAAAAAGAATTGCAATCGAACGTGGCCCTGCGCGTCGAGTTCTTCGCCGACGAGTTCCTCATCGCCGGCCGCGGCCTGCTGCACCTGGGCATCCTGCTCGAAAACATGCGCCGCGAGGGGTACGAGATTTCCGCCGGCAAGCCGAAGGTCATTTTTAAGGACATCGACGGCGTGAAGATGGAGCCCATCGAGCTGCTCTCGATCGACTGCCCGCTCGAGTGCCAGAGCTCGGTGATGTCGCTGCTGGGCGATCGCCGGGCCGAGATGGTCCGCATGGACGCCAAGCAGGGCACGACCGGCTTCATCCACATGGAGTTCACGATCCCCGCCCGCGGCCTGATCGGCCTTCGCTCGCGCATGCTCACCGCCACGCAGGGTCAGGCGATCATGCACCACACCTTCGACAAATACGACCACATGCGCGGCGCCATCCCGCAGCGCAAGCAGGGCGTCATGATCGCCACCGAGACCGGCCGCGTCACCGCCTACGCCCTCGACGGGCTGTATGACCGCGGCTTCTTCTTTATCCGCCCCGGCGACCAGATCTACGAAGGCATGGTCGTCGGCGAGCACTGCAAGGACAACGACATCACCGTCAACCCGACGCGCGAGAAGCCGATGTCCAACATGCGCACCACGTCGAAGGACGAGGCGGCGAAGATCCGCCCTGCCCGCGAGATGTCGCTCGAAGCCTGCCTCGAGTACATCGCCGAGGACGAGCTCGTCGAGATCACGCCCACCGCGGTGCGCATGCGCAAGCGGCTGCGCAAGGAAAACGAGCGCAAGCGCGAGTCGCGCAAGAATGAGGCGTAAGTTCTAGGAACCAAGAAACGCACACAAGCCCGATGATGAGGCTCTGCGAATCGTCGGGGTATCTCCAACTGAAGATACCCCGACGATTCGGCGGACCTCATCATCGGGCTTGTCGTTTTCAGTCCGCGCTTGCTCACCTCCGCCCCTTCTGTTGCAATACCTCCCTGTCCGCGCTTTCTTCACCACCCATCCGCTCTCGGAGGCGAAACCATGCTGTGCCGTATCCGTCCGCTCGTGCTCTCCATTGTGCTCTGCGTTCTCGCGTCGCCGGCCTTTGCCGACGTGACGCTGCCGAAGGTGATCAACCACAACATGGTGCTCCAGCGCGACCAGCCGCTGCCGATCTGGGGCTGGGCGGCGGCGGGTGAAGATGTCACTGTCTCCCTCGGCGACGGCAACACCGCGACCACCAAGGCCGGCGACGACGGCAAGTGGCAGGTCACCCTCAAGCCGATGCAGGCCGACGGCGGCAAGACGGCGCACACGCTCATCGTCAAAGGCAAGAACGAGATCAAGCTCCAGAACATCCTCATCGGCGAGGTCTGGCTGTGCAGCGGGCAGTCGAACATGGAATGGCCGATGACGGCGACGAACGACTCGAAGAAGGAAATCGACGCCGCCAACCACCCGCGCATCCGCCTGTTCCATGTGCCCAAGAACCCTGCTGCCGTGCCGCAGAAGGACGTGAACGCCACCTGGCAGGTCTGCACGCCGCAGACGGTGCCGGGCTTCTCCGCCGTCGCCTTCTTTTTTGCCCGCGAGCTTCAAAAAAACCTCGACATGCCCATCGGCCTGCTGCACCCGTCATGGGGCGGCACGCGCATCGAGCCTTGGACGCCGGTCGAAGGCTTCCGCGCGGTGAAGGGCCTTGAGAAGCTAGGCGACTGGGCGGAGACGACGAACAAGAATTACAAGAAGGCGCAGGCCGACGCGGTCGGCAACTACACCAAGTGGCTGCCCATCGCCGAGGCCGCCGCGACCGCCGGCAAGGACATCCCCGCTCCCCCCGCCTGGCCCGCCAACCCCGTCGCCAACGCGGGCTCCTCGACCGGCCTCTACAACGGCATGGTCGCCCCGCTCGTCCCCTTCGCCATCCGCGGCGCCATCTGGTACCAGGGCGAGTCCAACCGCGGCAACGGCATGCATTACCTCGAACTGAAAAAGGCCCTCATCGGCGGCTGGCGCACCGTCTGGAATCAGGAGACCAACAAGGATTTCCCGTTCATCTTCGTGCAGCTCGCCCCGTACAACTACGGCAACCAGCCCACCGCCCTCGCCGAGATCTGGGAAGCGCAGACCGCCTGCCTCACCGCCATCCCCAACACCGGCATGGCCGTCACCACCGACATCAGTGACGTCAAGGACATCCACCCGCGCAACAAGCAGGAGGTCGGCCGGCGACTCGCGCTCTGGGCCCTGGGCACCACCTACGGCAAGAAAGACCTCGTCTACTCCGGCCCGCTCTTCAAGAGCATGATCGTCGAGGGCGCCAAGGCCGTCATCACCTTCAACCACTTGGGCGGCGGCCTCGCCGTGCGCGACAGCAAGCCGCTGACGCATTTCCAGATCGCCGGCGAAGACAAGATCTTCGTCCCCGCCAAGGCCGAGATCGTCGGCGATTCGGTCGTCGTCGAGAGCCCGACGGTGACGAAGCCCGCGGCCGTGCGCTTCGGCTGGGACCATGTCGCCGAGCCGAACCTGATGAACAAGGAAGGCCTGCCGGCGAGCCCGTTTCGGACGGATAAGTGGGAAGAGAAGAAGTGATTTTCGGCGGGTTCACCGTTGATCGCCAGACGATCCATTGTGCGAGTGATGCTGATCGTCGCGCTGGTCGCGGCGCTCGGATTCGTTGTCGCCTTTGGCGTGGCCGCCTGGCGATACGAACAGCGCGCGAAGTCCGAGTACACGACAGCCAGCGCGATTCTGAAGACCGTCGAGCACGTCAAAGCGCATGAAGGCCGCTGGCCGATTTCGTGGGATGATTTGAACTTCTCATCAGATTTGCGGGAGTACGTCCGGTTTCGATTCGACGTCACATCCAAGCAGATTATTGAATCCCCCGACCTCATTCATGAGGTCATCACGCCCGCCGTCGGCACGTATCACATCTACCCTCACGCCAACGAAGACCTCGCACAGTTGTTGCAGACGCTGCGAGAGATGAATGCGGCTCCCGCGCCGTGAGCGCGCCGCGGACTGCCAACCTACAACTCCAACTGCCGCCCCAATTCCACCACCCGGTTCGCCGGCAGGTTAAAGAACGCCGTCACCGGGCGCTCGTTCAAATACAGGAACGCGAACAGCCTCTTCAGGACCTTCGGCATACCGCCGTGGTGGGCGGTGCGGAGCGTGACTCGGCCGACGTAATAGCTCACCAGATCGGGGTCGACCTTCAGGCCGCGCGCCGCGCACGCGTTCAGCGCGGTGGGCACATCGGGCGTCTCTTGAAACCCGTAGGTGGCGGTGACCTCGAAGAATCCGTGCGAGGTCTCGACGACGCTGACGCGCTGCTCGTCGGCGACCTTGGGCACCGGCGCGGTCTGCACGCTGAGCATGATGACGCGCTCGTGCAGGACCTGGTTGTGCTTGAGGTGATGGAGCATGACGGCCGGCACCACACCGGGCCGGGCCGCGAGGAACACGGCCGTGCCCGGCACGCGCACGATGCGATGGGCGATCACGTCCTTCATCAGCACCTTCATCGGCAGCGAGATGGAATAAACCGGTCGCGCCAGGATCTGCCGGCCGAGGTACCAGACGATCATGATGAGGAACATGCCCGACGCGATGGCGACCGCGACCCAGCCGCCGTGATGAAGCTTCGTCAGGTTGCTCGCCAGCAGCGTGAGGTCGATGATGAGAAAGAGCCCGAACACGGTACGGGCCCGCCACTTCGGCCAGCGCCACTGCTCCACCGCAACCAGGTAAAGCAGCGTCGACGTGACCGTCATGGTCCCGGTCACGGCCAGCCCGTACATCGCCGCCAAGGCGCCCGACTCGCGGAACACCAGCACCAGCGTGATGCAGCAGATCATCATGATGGTGTTGATCGCGGGGACATAAATCTGCCCGGCGATCGTGCTCGATGTATGCACCACGTGCAGGCGCGGCGAATAACCGAGCTGCACCGCCTGGTTAGCGAGCGAATAAGCCCCGGAAATCAAGGCCTGCGACGCGATGATGGCCGCCATCGTCGCGACGATCAGCATGGGGATCTGAAGCGCCGTCGGCACGATCTCCCAGAACGGGTTGGCCGCGGCGGTGTGGTCGACCATGACGATCGCGGCCTGGCCGTAGTAGTTCAGCAGCAGCGCGGGCATGACGGCGGCGTACCACGCGATGCGGATGGCCCGCCGGCCGAAGTGGCCCATGTCGGCGTAGAGCGCCTCGGCGCCGGTGACCACGAGCACGACCGAGCCGAGCAGGAGAAAGGCGAGCAGCGGCTCGTGGATAAAAAGCCGCGCCGCGTGCCAGGGGTTGGCGGCCTGAAGGACGGACGGGTGCTTAACGATTTGGATCGCGCCCAGAACGCCGATGGAGATGAACCAGATGAGCATGAGCGGGCCGAACGCGACGCCGATGCGGCCGGTGCCGTAGCGCTGGATGAGAAAGATGCCGGCGAGGATGGCGACAGTCATCGGGATGATGAAATTGCCGAACGCGGGCGCGGCGACCTCGATGCCCTCGAGCGCGCCGAGCACGGAGATGGCGGGCGTGATCAATCCATCGGCGAAGAGGAGCGACCCGGCGATCAGCGCGAGCACGATGACGGCGGTGCGCCTGCCGGCGCTCTTGAGTTCGGTGCCGGAACCGGGGGAGCCGGGGGAGCCGGGGGACCGGCCGGTGATGTTGGCGGTGAGCAGCGCGAGCAGTGCGAGGATGCCGCCCTCGCCCTGGTTGTCGGCGCGGAGGGCGATGGTCAGGTACTTGCCGATGACGACGATGACGAGGGCCCAGGTGACCAGCGAGACGACGCCGAACACCTGGAGCACCGCGTTTTCGTGCGACACCTCGCCGGTGTGCAGCATGTGGAAGCATTCGCGCAGGGCGTAAAGCGGCGAGGTGCCGATATCGCCGTAAACGACGCCGACGGCGCCGAGGGCGAGCAGCGCGGTCGAGTGGTGCCCGTGCGAGGTCTCGGCGTGCAGCGATGGCGCAGCGGGCGGCGCGGGAGCCGGGGTCGAAGCGGCGGGCGTCTCACTGGCGGTCGGTGCCGATGCGCCGGCCTTCCCCTCGCCTGTTGGAACGGCTTTGTCGTCCATTGCGAGGGGAAATGATGGCTGAATTGAGTGGATGGGGCAAGCACGAACCGCGCGGTGCCGCATAAAGCCGGCGTTCGTGGGAGGGCGAGGCTCCCGCCGAGCCGATTCGATCGCGACGGCCGTCTTCGGCCCGAGCGATCGAACTTCGCAAGGGCGCATCACGGCGCTGCATGCATTGTCCGTCGCGCGAGTTTCGTTTTGCCGGCTTTGGCCGGCAAAACGAACGGCTCGGCGGGAGCCTCGCCCTCCCACATCCCAGATGCGCTCGCCCCTCAAAAGTGCAGGAACAACGCGAAGGTGAAGCGCACATCAAAGCCCGGATCGTCGAGCAACGGAAAACTCACGGCCGCGCCGAACTCGATGTCCGTCTCGAACGGCCGGACCTTGATGCCCGGCGAGATGTTCAGCAGGTTTTCCTCCGCATCGCCCGACACCACCGACTCGCCGTCGATTTCCAGCACCAACGCGACGCGTTCGCTGACCTGCCACATGAGGGCGGCCTGGTAACCGATGGCGAGGTCCACCTCATCCTTCTCATCGCTCTGCTCGTTGAAGGGGACACCGAAGGCCACGCGGGCGATCAGCGCGACGGGGCCGCGCCGGATGCCGGCGGTGAGGAACGGCTCGACCACGACGACGTGATCGCTGCCGATGCCTTTCTCGTCGTCGCCGGTGGGCAGGTCGAGCTCGATGCCGCCGCCGACGAGCAGGCCGTGCTCCTCGAACGCGAAGCTGGCGAGCTTGAGGGCGACGCCGATGTTGTCGAGATCCGATGGCCGGCCGCCGTCGCCGTCGTCATCGAGGACGACATACGGCACGACAAACTCGACGCTACCCCACCGCGCGAACGCAAGCTCGAGCCCGGCCTCGAACGTGTGGGCGTCGCCGCCGCTGTCGTGTTCGAGGATGTACTTGAAGCGGAGCTCCGAGTGCGGCGACGGCGTCTCGCCGATGACGGGGTTGCCGAAGAAGAGGCCTTGGTGGTGCGGGTCGTGGTGGTCGTGGTCTTCGGCTGTGGCGATGGCGGACAGCGACGCGATGATGAGAGCGACGATGGATCGCATATGGAACTCCTTGTGAAAGAGCCACATGATACTGCGTTCTCATTATCAATCAAGCCGGGAAGGGGGGCGGTGCCACGGGTCGGCTCGGCGACCCGTGAGGCGCTAAAGGATCGCACGGGTCGCCGAGCCGACCCGTGACACCCTTCGTTGCGATTGGCTCGCCTGACCTCACTCCCCCGCCGCCGCCGTGTCGAGGTACCACGTCAGCGTGCCGCCCAACGGCCGGATGCCGGTCATCGGCAGGTTGATCGGATCGGGGCCGATCATCATCTGCTCGCTGACGCGCCGCAGTGTCGCGTGCTTCTTCGCCCCCACGCACAGCACCGCCAGGTCCCGGGCCGCGTTGAGCAGCGGGAACGTCATCGTCACGCGCGGCGGCGGCGTCACGTGCGGGCCGTCGTTGTTCGCGACCCACTTCTGCGTCTCGTCGAGCGCCGGCGAGTTCGGGAACAGGCTCGCCGTGTGAGCATCATCGCCCATGCCCAGCAGCACGAAGTCCAGGCGCGGGATTTCCGAGCCGCTCGTCAATGCCGCGCCCGGCTGCGACGCCGCGATCGATTCAAACACGCGCTCCATCTCCTCGATGTACGCGCTCGCCGGGTCATCGAGCAGCACCGGCATCGGATGCACCTGCCGCCGCTTCATCGGCACGTGCTCGGTGAGCACCTCGCGGACCATCCTCACGTTCGACTTCTCATGGTCCTCCGGCACCCGCCGCTCATCAACGATCCACACGTGCGTCTTCTGCCAGGGGATGGTGCGGTAACGCGGGTCGATCACCAGGTGCATGTAAAAGGGCTCGGGCGTGGAGCCGCCGGACAGCGCGAGGTGAAACACGCCGCGGGCCTCGACGGCCCGCAGCGCGGCATCGGCGAGGGCAATGGCGAGGTCGTCGTAAAGGTCGTGCACCGGATCGACGCGGACCTCGCCGTGCAGATGCCAGCCGCCGGCGTCGGATATTTCTTCGAGGTCGTAGGTCATGGAGAGAGTTTAAGCCCCGCCCGGAAGGGCGCGGGCCAATGGATCAACGATTAGCAAAACTTCTCGATGATGCGGTAACGCAACAGCCCTCGCCCTTCCGGGCGGGGCTTCAGCGCGATCACGGATTATGCCAATGCCTTCCCTCGCGCTCCATCATCGCCTCCGCCGCCGCCGGGCCCCATGTGCCCGCCGCGTAATTCGGCAGGTCCTTCTGCGGGTTCGCCGCCCAATAATCGAGCACCGGCTGCACGATCGTCCACGCCCGCTCGATCTCGTCCCTGTGCTTGAACAGCGTCTGGTCGCCGCGCATCGCGTCGAGCAGCAGCGTCGAGTAAGCCTGCGGCGGCTCGGCGTTGAACTCTTTCACGTAATCAAAATCCATCACCACGCTCTTGATCTTCATCCCGCCGCCTGAAGCGCCCGGCACCTTGGCCTCGAAGCGCAGCCGAATCCCCTCATCCGGCTGGATGTTGATCACAATCTGATTCGGCGCCAGCGGCTTGCCCGTCTGCGGATTCTTCATGCTGCGAAAAATCCGGTGCGGCGTCGGCTTCAGGTACACCACCACCTCCGTCAGCTTTTTCGCCATCGCCTTGCCGCTGCGAATATAAAACGGCACGCCGTCCCAGCGCCAGGTGTCGAGGTATAGCTGGATCGCTGAAAACGTGTCGACCTGACTGTCGGGCTTGACGCCGTGCTCGCCGCGGTACGCCGGGATTTTTTTCCCGTTCACTTCGCCGGGGCCGTACTGCCCGCGCACCGCGATGCTGGGGATCTCATCGATCGTGTAGTCGCGCACCGCCGTGAGCACCTTGGACTTTTCCAGCCGCACATCATCGGCCCTTAAACTCACCGGCGGCTCCATCGCGACGACCGCCATCACCTGCAAAAGGTGGCTCTGGATCATGTCGCGCATCGCCCCGCCGCTGCCGGAGTCGTAATAGCCCCCGCGGCCCTCGACGCCGACGGTCTCCGTCGCAGTCACCTGCACGTGGTCGATGAAGTTACGGTTCCAGATCGGCTCGAAGATCGAGTTGGCGAAGCGGAACACCATCAGGTTCTGCACCGTCTCCTTGCCGAGGTAGTGATCGATGCGGTAAATCGCGTCTTCCTCGAACACCCGGCCGAGCACGCGATTGAGGTGCGCCGCCGACTTCGGGTCGTTGCCGAACGGCTTCTCGACGATGATCCGCTGCCACGGCCGCGTGAAGCGGTTGATCGAGCACCACGCCTTGCCCTCGACAACCATGTTCTGCGAACCGAGATTCTCGATCGTTTTGTCGTAGAGCTGCGGGGCCATCGAGAGGTAATACAGCACGTTCTCTCCGAGATTGTGCTTGTGCTGAAGCTCACAGATACGGCCCTTGATGCCCTCGAAGTCGCCGGCCACGGTGGAGTCGCCCGGCTGGTAGTGAACGCATTTGCAGAACTCTTTCCACGAGGCATCGTCGAACTTCAGCGCGTTCTCCTTCGCCATCTCCGTGAGGTGGTCCTTGCAGAAGGCGTCATCGGTCATCTTCGTCCTGCTGATGCCGAGGATCGCGAAATGCACGGGCATCTGCTGATTGACGTAGAGGTCGTAGAGCGCGGGGAGCAGCTTTCGCTTGGTCAGGTCGCCGGAGGCGCCGAAGATGACGATGAGGCAGGGGGCGAGTTTATCGTGGGTGGCCATGGGCGAATGAGAATCGAAATGGGAAACGCAAGCAAGCGAGTTTCGCAGTACGCCGATCGGCTGCTCGAACTCCCCTCCCTCTTAGGGAGGGGCAGGGGGAGGGTCGCGTCGCCAAGTCAGAACAATTTGCACGAACGTGAACGTCCTCTTGCCGTGCGCTCGACCCTCCCCTAACCCCTCCCTGGGACGGAGGGGGAGGGTCGCGTCGCCAAGCGAGAACAAGCGCACGATACGTGAATACCTTCTTACCGTGCGCTCGACCCTCCCCTAACCCCTCCCTGGGACGGAGGGGGATAAAGTCACGACCGCGGCGGCCGGTTCAGGTACTGCCGGATGCAGCGCTCGGCGATGTAACGTTCGCCGCGGCGGCCGACGTTGATGAGGAAGATGCCCAGCGGAATGAGCACCAGCAGCACGACGAACCAGAAGATCGACACCCGGTCGCGCTCGCGCGCCAGCACCGCGACCGCCGCGATCAGCAGCGTCCCGATGATCGGCACGACCCCCGCAATGTACGCCGCAAAGATCACGTGCGACACCGCCGCAAGCTTAATCCCCTCGTTGGTGCGAAACACGGTCCACGCCCGCGCCATGAATCCCACCCAGCCGGCGGCGACGGCGGCCAGAATGATCGCGCGGGCCATCCAGTCTTCCGCCGCCCCCAGAAGGCACGGCGACACGAACACGCCGACGAGCACGAACCACGCGGTGGGCGAGTAGATCGTCGAGAGCCCCGGCGCCTTGTGCCACGGCTGCGTCCACCGCTGCGACACCATCTTCGCCACGTCGCACTCGCGGCCGCACTCCGGGCAGGTGACGATCGCGCCCTGCAACCCGCGCAGGTTGTACTCGCACTGCGGGCAGGCGAGGTCGCGCTGGATTTCTTCGATGGTGGACATGCGTCCCCTCGGTTAATGCGGCCGCGGACGGCCGTGCATGCGATCAGCGTCGGCTTCCAGGATCCGCGGGGACGACGAAAAGACTGATGCCAAGCACTGGGGTCATCATTACGGCAACCGTGACGTAGACGCAAGCGGCGAGCAATCCCCGGGCGGCGAGCGCGGCGCGGAACACGGAACTCAAGAACAGCGAGCACATGGCGAAAGCTGCGATCCAGGCGAGTTGCTGCACCAACTCCGCGCGATCGATCGTTCCGAACACCAGGGCCACCAAAGCACACACCCATATCCATGGGGCTAGCCGGTTCGCCCAACGCAGGTGCATCGCGATGCGCCGGCGGACGGCTTTCATCGAGGTGAAGGTCTTCTCGTCGTTGAAGTCGAACTCCCGACCGCACTCTGGGCACCGCTGCGCATGCAATCCATCGAGGATGTAATCGCAATCAAGGCATCGCCGGTGACGGTCTTTCACGTTCGGCCCCGTTCACGCCCTCAGCATCGTCGCCGCTTCCGTTTCCGCCGCGTGCAGTGATGCGATCCGACTGGCGAGCGATTCGAGAAGGTCCCTCGTCTGCGCCGCATCGAGCGGGAATGCCTTCGCCGTCTCTGCTTCGATCGCCTGCAACTCGGCCACCACCGCAGCCGCCTGCTTGCCGCCCTTCTCGCCCTTCTCAACCAGCAGCGCGTTCCGCTTGCGAAGCAGCGCCTTCGTCTGCTTAAAGGGCTTCACGCGGTCCGGCAGACACGCCTCGGCGAGCGCGGTCCACTGCATCGCCAGGTCGCGGTAGGTCTGCGCCGCGCCGCGCAGCGTAGACGACCCGAGCAGCGCCGCCGCCTCTTCCAAAAAGTCCGCGTACATCCCGCGCATCAGCCCGCCGCCGGTGCCTGCCGTCTCGATCGAGTCGAACGCGTCGCGCAGCGGGAGGTACAACCGCCCGCCACCCGCGCCGCCGCTGCCGCCGCCATAAACCACCGGCCAACCCTTCTTGTTCTTCGGGTTGGCGATCACCTTCGACCACTCGAGCAGCCCCGGCAGGTTGAACGTGCCTAGCTTCGGTTTCCTGAAATCCGCCGCACAGGCCGCGATGCCCTCGCTGACCGCCTTCTTCAATGACTTCTCATCCAGCTTCGCGGGAGGCTCGAACGACAGCGAACGGTTCTTGAATGAGCAGACGCGGTTGCGAAGGAACGCCAGCTCATCGAGCGAGATCGACACCGAATCCGGCCCGCGGTCCGACAGCAGCGCTTCGCCCTTCGCCTCGTCGACGCCGTGGCACAGCGACGAGTACATGCCGCACGTCCCCGCCCAGCCGAGCCACGTCAGCTTCATCGCCGCCAGCCAGAGAATCACCGGCCGCCCCGCCGCCAGCGCATCGACCAGGTGCTGCTGCGCCGCCTTCGGCCCGCTCGATTCCTTCACGGTTGTCCTGCACCCCAGCCGTTTGAGCGGGACATCGTACCGGTCAGCCCCGGTGGAGAACGCGTGATATTTGGCGACGATCGACACCCCGCTGCCGGCGTGGAACTGCCGCATGTACCGGTCTTCGAGCGAGGCGTCCGGCTTCAGCGGCGGCAGCGGGCCGAGCTTCGATTGCCACGACGGGATCGACGGGCAGAACGAGTAGCCCGCCGCGATGCCCCCGCCGATGCCGAGGCACATCGCTTCGCTGAGCGGCTTGCCGGTGTGGGGCGCGGTGACGCCGCTGTAAGCGAGCGCGTTCTTCAGTGCGGCCGTCTCCCAGTGCGTGCCGCCGAAGTGGTTGAATCCGGTGAGCGCCGGCATCGTTCACTCCTTGAGATGTTTCGCGATCGCTTCCGCCGCGATCGCCTGCCCCTTCGCCGTCCAGTGCTGATCATACGTGTAGTAAACCTGCACACCCCGGCTCGCCGCTTCGCGCAGCGGCTGCGTCAGGCTCACGAAGTCCGCGCCCTTCTCCTTGCACAACTCGGCGACCATCTTCTCCTGCACGTCCAATCGTTCAAACACCTGCGTCTTCAATTCCTCGGCGGCGGGCAGGTCCTTGATGCGGTACCCGAGAAACGCCCGCAGCGCCGAAGCAGGGATGCGGTCCTTCGCCACGGGCATGACCACCTGCGGCGCGCTCGGCGCGAACACGAGGACGATGCGGACGTTCTTCGCCTTGCACGTCTCGATGATGCGCCCGAACACATCGGCGGCCGCGCTCCAGTCTTTCGACTTGCGGAACGATTCCTCGGTGACGTAAAGCCGTTGAAGCCGCTTGGGCGGGAAGGCGTAGTGCGTCAGAAGCTTCGGCCCCGCGCCGGGCCGATCTACGGGGATTACCTTCAGCGGCATCCACGACAGCGCTTCCGACTCCGGCACCGATGCATCGGCGCCGATCGGCCCCAGCAGTTGAATCATCGCCTGCTTGATGCGCGTGCGGATCAACGAGTTCTTCACCCGCGCGACGAGGCCCGTCTCATTGTCCATCCCCGCCTCGGCCTCTTCCGATTTGAAATCGTTGCCCGCGTAGATCATGCAGAGGACGGTCTTGGGCGACAGCGCCAGGCCATACTTCTCGAGCGTCACCAGGTAGAAGCGTGGCCCGCCGCCGGACATGCCCAGGTTGTACGTGCTGCTGCCGGTGTGCTTCGCGAGCAACACCGGCCAGGTCTCGCGGTCATCGACGCGCGAACCCTCGGTGAACGAATCGCCGAGGCAGACGATGTCGGCCTGACCGATCGCGACGGGATTGCGGAAGCCGAGTGCGTCGGTGCTGAGCCTGACCATGACGGGCGGGTGGCCTGGCGGCGCGCTCGGGTACGAACGCGCGGTCGGCGGCACGTCCTCGTAGGTGACGACGATGCTCGTCGCCGACGGACGCCGGCGGATCACCTCCGTCTTCGGCTCGCCCGCCGGCGGGTTGAGCAGCGCCACCTCTTCCTCGACATAACGCGGCGGCGCCATCTTCCGCAGCGCGACCTCGACGATCACCAGCGACGGGAGCAGCACGATGAGCAGCGCCACCACCGCGAACGCCACGTGCTTGACAGGCCGCCGCTTCTTCGCCGGCCAGCCGATACCCTTGGCCATCAGCCAAAGCACCGGCGTCAGCACCAGCAGCATCGTCGCGCGATCGACGGAATAACGCCCCAGCAGGATGTCGTCCTGCTCGGCGATCATGCGCGGCACGTCCTGCGGGAGGAACCAGATCGCGAGGCTGATGAGGATCAATGCGAACCCGATCGTGCGCCGGCGCTTCCAGCGCGACGTGCTGCGATCGGTCCAGGCGGTGTCAGCGATGGCGTTCGTCATCGGCGACATTCTACGGAGAAATGAGCCCAACCTTTCCCTCCGAGGGAGAGGTCGGCGAGTCCGCGAGCCGGGTGAGGGTGAGAACCCGCGACTACTGAAAACTTCATTCGCGCGATGAACACTGCTGGTGTGGCTGTGGTTCCTCCCTCACCTGCCGCAATCGCTGCTGCGCGGCGATTGCGGACGCGCCATTGCACGGTCAATCGCCGTCCGTGCCCCGGCTGGCCCGCGTCAGCCCCATCGACGCCAGCCTGGCTTCAAGGTCGTCGAGGTTCACCGGCTTGCGGATGAAACCATCGAACCCGGCACGCATGCACTTCTCCGCCGCCTCCTCGCCGAAGCCGCTGACGCAGAAGATCGGCGGATGCTGCCGGTCCCGCCGCTTGAGCCACTCGATGAAATCGATCGCGGTGCCATCGTCGACGTGGTAATCGCAGAGAATGAGATGGAAGGTTTCCTTCTCGACGGCGGCCTTCGCTTCGCCGATGGATGCGGCCAACGCCACACCGTAGCCGCGGTCCTGAAGCATGAACGAAAACACCCGAGCGACGTCGGGGTGATTCTCGATGACTAACAGGCGTTCGACCATAAAGACCTAACGAAACATAGGGGCGGGGCGGATGCAGTTGGCAGCAGCGGGCTTGCAATTTTCGCCGCGTCGCGTTCAATGGGCTGATGAACGCAACGCCGCACCGCCGCTGGCTGATGCAACTGACGTCGCTGCCCACCGCCGCCGGCCGGGAGCAGCGGGTGACCGACTGGATCGCACGCTGGGCCGCCGCGCGGAAAGATTGTAACCTGTCTCGCGATCGTTTCGGCAACCTTCTGATTCGCCGGCTGATTCACGGCGGCCGCGTCGATCCGGGCGTTAAAACGCCCTCCGGCCCCGCCCGCGCCGTCCCCATCTTTCTCACCGCCCACCTCGACCACCCGGCGTTCGTCGTCACCGCCGTCACCGCCGGGCGCGACGTCATCGCCGACTTCCGCGGCGGCGTCGACAACGCCTATTTTATGGGCTCGCGCATCGTGCTTCATCACGCCGGCGCCGCGCCTCGGGTCGGCCGCATCGTCGAGCTTCAACCGGCGGCCGGTGGCAAGTCGCTGGACAAGTCCGTCACCGTCCGCTTCGCGCGCGCGGTCCGCGCCGAGCCGGGCGACGTGATGACGTGGAATCTGCCGAAGACGCGCATCACCGGCGACCGCGTGCTTGCCCCGGCCTGCGACGACCTCGCGGGTGTGGCGGCGGCGCTGGCGGCGTTCGATGCCGTTTATTCGCAGCCGCGTCGTCCACGACGCGCGTCCTTTGGGGGCGGACGCGCACCGCGGACGGTGCGGCTCAACGAGATGCCCGATGTCCGCCTGCTTTTCACGCGCTGCGAAGAGGTCGGCTTTATCGGTGCCATCGCCGCTTGCAAGGCCGGCACAATCCCGAAGAACGCCCTTGTCATCGCCCTCGAGAACAGCAAGAGCTTCGCCGAATCTCCCATCGGCGCCGGCCCGATCGTCCGCGTCGGCGACCGCACCAGTACCTTCGACCCCGACCTGACTTACCGCGTCGGCAAGGTCGCCGAGGCCCTCGCCGCCGAGGACAAAACTTTCCAGTGGCAGCGCAAGCTCATGCCCGGCGGCACCTGCGAGGCCTCCGCGTACCAGACCTACGGCCACACCGCGACCTGTGTCTGCCTGCCATTGGGGAACTACCACAACATGAACGAGACGAAGAAGAAGATCGACAGCGAAATTGTCAGCGCCCGAGACTTCGACAACCTCGTGAAACTGCTTGCCGCGCTGGGCCGGCGCCTGGGGGACCCGGACCTCGCGCCGCCTTTGAAATCGCGACTCGATGCGCTATTTAAGAGCCGCGCAAATCTGCTGCGATGACTCCGTACTGTCGAACCGGACAACTCAATCAGGCAGTTCGCCGGTCTCGAAGAATTTCTCGCGATCCTTCGCGCGGAGCCCCGCGACAGCAATCATTTTTTCGTCCTTAAGCGCGTCCGGCTTGAGTGACCACATCGTCCCGGCAAACTTCCAGCCTCCGTCGTACACAAAGTTGTAGAGGTGCTGTCCGGATTGCTTGCCCGGCTCGACGATTCGCACGGAGTAAAGTACCACCGGCTTCTTTGCCGTCTCCAGTGCCGTCTGTTGGAAACCGACGGCATTTGAGTCCTTCGCGTCGCTGAACTTCTCGACGAGGAATTGGGTCTTACCTTTGGCCTTTTGCGCCTTGACGAGATTCACCAAGTCGGCAGCGCCGGTCATCCCCGTCTGTGCATACTCTGACGCGAGCATGACGCCTTTCACCTCGCCGTAGTGCTCCTTGTACCAAGGAGCGCCGTCGTCCCTGAAGATGACCGACTGGGCCAGCTTCTCCGCAGCCGCCGCATCCCCTTCGGCCTTCTCGGTCAACTCGATCATTAGTGACCGCAACCCATCGGTCGATTCCGTGTGTCCACCGCCATCGCCACAAGCGGTCAGCCACATGCACAGCAGAGCAAGCTGGAGGAAATGTGGTTTCATAAATCTCCCTGGGTGAAGTGATCACGTGAACTGTTGAATAAGCCTATCGCGCCCGACGCATTAATCCAACCGTCGCGCTGATAGGATGATCAACTTAACCCGGAGGCATGTCATGGCAGTCAAACCCATCCCCGACGGATACCACAGCGTCACGCCGTACCTCATCGTGAAAGGCGCGGCCGACGCGTTGGCGTACTACAGCAAAGCCTTCGGCGCCACCGAGCTCTTCCGCATGGGCGGGCCCGATGGCAAGGTCGGCCACGCGGAAGTCCAGATCGGCAACTCGCGCGTGATGCTCGCCGATGAGCACCCCGAGATCAACGCCCTCGGCCCACAGACGCGCGGCGGCACCACCGTGAACCTGTTGATCTACGTCCCCGACGCCGACGCCGCCTTCAACCGCGCCATCGCCGCCGGCGGCAAGGTGCTGCGGCCGCTGGCGAACCAGTTTTACGGCGACCGTTCGGGAACCCTCGAAGACCCGTTCGGCCACTCCTGGACGCTGGCGACGCACGTCGAAGACGTGGCGCCCGACGAGATGGAGCGGCGCATGAAGGCGATGGCGAATCAGCAGGGTTGAGATTTTCAATCACCGCGTTGCCGGCCGATCGCTTTTCTGCTTTCATTTCCGGGTGCCCATCCACGTCGCCATTCTCCAGCAGCCCTACCTGAACCTGATCCTTCAAGGCCGTAAGACGATCGAGAGCCGACTGACCATCCGGCCGCTGCCGCCGTTCAATGCGATCGCCCCCGGAGAGCGCATCTTCCTCAAGCAGTCGGCGGGGCCGTTCCTCGCCACTGCGTTGGCCGCTGACGTGCTGTTCTTTGACGGCCTCACCCGTTCAAAAATCGTCGAGCTCAAGCGCCGCTTCAATGGCGAGGTGTGCGGCGACGCGGCGTTCTGGGAGTGGAAGCGCGACAGCCGGTTCGCCACCTTCATCCGCCTCGCCAAGGTGCAGCCGATCACCGTCGGCCCCGCGATGCAGCCGTCGCGCGGGCCGGCGTGGTTCGTGCTGCCGGATCATCTGGCCCCGCGCGTGCCCGCTTCGTTTGATGTGAAACTGACTGCCGGCGCGATCAAGAATCACTACATCCGCATCCCGCGCCGGCTGCACACCTTTGACGCGAAGCATTACGGCGGCAAGACGCTTGCCGAGGTGGGCGAACCGATTGTCCTCGTGCTGCCCGATGGAACGCGCATCGCCACCGATATCGTGAACAACCAGATGGTGCGCTGGCGCGGCTGGCTGCCTTGGTTCAGGGCGCAGCAGATGCTGCCCGGCGCCGCGGTGCGCTTCGTGGAGCGCGACGATGGCGGGTATGGTGTGACTTTCCTCAAAGCGAGGGCGTTAAGCTCCCCTCCCTCCTAGGGAGGGGCCGGGGGAGGGTTGGGCTCTCTGCATCATTGACGCACCCTGCTCGCTGTCGATTCGCAACGGCGTATGCTCGTATGATTTGACGATTTTTGCGGTCGTTGACGCGACCCTCCCCCCGCCCCTCCCTAGGAGGGAGGGGAGTAGAAACCATGCCCACCGCGCCCGATTTATTCTCCTTCGTCACCGCCGATGAACTCGCCGCGCTCATCGCCGTCGCGAAGCGCGAGGACATTGGTCCAAACAACCTCGACATCACCAGCGCCTGCTTCATCGATCCCGCCCGGCAGACGACGGCGGCGATGCACGCCCGCAAGCCGGGCCGGCTCGCCGGGGCCGCCCTGCTGCCGATGATTGCGAAGGAGTACGACGCCGCGATCCGCGTCGATATGAAGGCGGGCGACGGCGATGCACTTGCGCCTCGTGAAACCATCGCGACCTTCAGCGGTCCGCTACGCAGCATCCTCGCGATGGAGCGGGTCGCGCTGAACTTCTGCGCGCATCTCAGCGGCATCGCCACGCTCACTTCCACATTTGTCGACGCCGTGGCGGGCACCAAGGCCGGCATCTATGACACGCGCAAGACGATCCCGGGCCTGCGCGGGCTGGCGAAGTATGCCGTCGTCTGCGGCGGCGGGAAGAACCACCGCGTCGGCCTGTACGACGCCGTGCTGGTGAAGGACAACCACATCGCACACATCCCGGTGAGCGAACTGGCGCGTGGCCTGTCGGCGGGGATCGCCAAGGCCCGCGCGATGAAGCCCGCACCGGCGTTCATCGAGGTGGAGGTCGACAACCTGGATCAGTTTGAAGCGGTGCTGCGCTGCGACGTCGATCTCATCCTGCTCGACAACATGACGCCCAGCCAGATGCAACAGGCGGTGACGGTTCGCAACCGGGTAAAGCCCGGCGTCGAGCTCGAAGCCAGCGGCGGCGTCAATCTCAACAGCGTGCGAACCATCGCGGAGACCGGCGTCGACCGCATCGCCATCGGGGCGCTGACGCACTCGGCGGCGGCGCTGGATCTAGGTTTGGATATTGGTTGACGCCGCCGGATGCTTAGCGGTCGGCCCGCAGGCTCGGCGCAGGGCCACCCCTTCGAACGCTATGGCGCCCGTCAGAGCAGGCGGGCCTTCGCAAAGCCTTCGGCCCAACCGCTAAGCGTGATGCACGCCTCGTTCAGGTGTCACTTTTCCATCGCCCCCATCACGCTCGCCTCGATTTTCTTTACAACCTCTTCAATCGCCCCCTCGATCTTCGCGCCGGCGGCGCGGGCGTGGCCGCCGCCGCCGAACTGCTGGGCGAACTCCGCGACGTTGACCGCATTGGCTCCCGGCTTGCTGCGGAAGCTCACACGGATCGCCGGCGGCTTGCTGCTCACCGCGCCACCGGGCGGCTCGGTGAGCAACACGACCATCTTCACGCTGTCAACCGCCTGCGGGATGTCGACGAACCGCTCGGTCTCCTCGGCGAGGGCGCCGGTCTCCTTGAAATCCTTCGCCAGCAGGACCATCATCGCAGCGCTGCCGCCGGCGAGCAGGCGCAGGCTCGACATCGCCCGCACCTGGAGCGCGAGCTTCTCCGGGCGGTCGGTTTGTTCAAGACGGGCGTAAAGCTCGGCCTGATCGACGCCGGCGTGGATGAGCCGGGCGGCGAGCAGGTGCGTCCCGGCGGTGGTGTTGGAGAAGCGGAACCAGCCGGTGTCCGACGCGATGCCGGCGAAGAGCGACTCGGTGACCGCCGGGTCGACGAAGAGCGGGTTCTGGTCGGTGAACCGCCTCGACTTCGTCGGATCGAAATCGGCGAGGGCATCGAGGACATCGGCGACGACGCTGGCGCAGGCGGCGGCGGTGGAGTCGATGAACAGGTGCCGGGCGGGGATGTCGCCGCTGATGTGGTGGTCGATGATGAGCGTGCGGTCGAGCCGACCCTCGATGACCTTGCGCATGGGCGCGACCTGGGCCCAGGCGCCGGTGTCGAGCACCATGACGAGGTCGGGTTCGCCGACGTCGCTCGACTCGTTGAACTCGCGCAGCAGCGGCCAGCCGCGCAAGCCCTTGAAGGACGCGAGAATCGGCGCCATCACCCACCCCTCGATTTTCGCGTCGGGCTTGATCCTGCGGAGCGAGGCGGTCATGGCCGCGACGCTGCCGAAGGCGTCGCCATCGGGCTTGGCGTGGGTGGTGATGAGGATCGACTTCGCGGCCCCGATGAGGCGGACGAGGTCGGGCATGACGATGTTCGAGCGGTAGTCGGGCATGAGGTCGGCAGCGTCCGGTGCGTTTCAGCTTTTCCCGGAACCCGCGGGACCAAGCATCTTATCGATTCTCAAAGTCGTCCGGAGACTTTCGGCAAACCCGGTGCTGCAATCCAGCGGCGCGGGTCCGTCTACGCCGGTTACGCGGAAGGAACCGGGCGGCCCGCCGGTCGGGGCGGCTGGGCCAGAGCACCGGACTGATCGAGCGAACGCACCTGGGCGATGTCGCGCCCAAGTTGGGTCTTGAGGGCGTCGAGGCTCGGGAACGGCTGCTGGTCGCGGAGCCAGCGGTGGAAGCGCAGCGTGATCTGCTGCCCGTAAAGATCACCGGTGAAGTCGAGGAGGTGGGCCTCGATGGCGCGGCTTGCGGTTTTGAACGTGGGCTTCACGCCGATGCTGATCGCCGCGGCGTGTGTCGCGCCATCCGGGAGCACGACGACGCCGGCGTAAACACCGTCGCCGGGGATCGCGCGACCGGCGAACGAGGCGGGTTCGAGGTTCGCGGTGGGCACGCCGATGGCCCGGCCGCGCCGCTCGCCTTCGACGACACTCCCGGGCAGCCCGACCGGCCGGCCGAGGCAGAGGGCGGCGTCGGCGACGCGGCCGTTTCGCAGCAGCCAGCGCACCAGCGAACTGCTGACCGGGACCAGCGTGTGGTCCGACAGGGCGACCTCGGCGTCGGGCACCACGACCGTTTGAAAGGATCCGGCGGCGCCGCGCATCCCCAGCGCTTCAAGAGTCGCGACATCGCCGGCGCGGCCCTTGCCGAAACGGAAGTCGACGCCCTCGACGAAGGCGATCGGCCGGTGCTGCGCGACAAGCCTGCCGACGAACTCCGCCGGTGAGAGGGCGAGCAGCGCGGCGTCGGGCCGCAGCACCACCACGCCATCGGCCCCGGCGCTGCGCAGCAGTTCGACCTTTTCTTCCGCCGTCGACAGCCGCGGCGGCTCGTGGCCCGGCCGCAGCACCGCCGCGGGATGCGGGTCGAAGGTGACCGCTTTCACGGCGACGTGCTTCTCTCGCGCCACACCGGCGGCGCGGGACAGGATCGCGCGGTGTCCCACGTGGACGCCGTCGAAGTTGCCGACCGTCATGACGCAGCCAGCTTGCATCGGGCGAAAGGATAGTCGAGATACCCGGTGGTGACGAGAGTTGATGGCGCAGGGCAAACGCATGTACCGGTGCCACGGGTCGGCTTTGCGACCCGTGTCCTATTACACGGGTCGCCGAGCCGACCCGTGGCACCGCGGAGCGGCGACATGCATTTGCCTGGCCACTGGTGTTGATGCCACTGGCAGTCCGCTGCCAGTGCCGTGATTAAACGCAGTCCTTTGCTCCAAGCACTGGCAGCGGACTGCCAGTGGCATCAACATGGTCACGCATCGGTCCGCACCGCCGCGCCCCGTCCCGTACAATCGCGGGATGGCCAAGAAAGACCCCGCATCAACCGCACCGAATAATCCCTCCGCCGTGGCGCCCGGCGCGAGCGCTCCGGCGTTTAAGCTCAAGAACCAGCGCGGCAAGACCGTGTCGCTGGAGGACCACAAGGGCAGTTGGGTGGTGCTCTACTTTTATCCCAAGGACAATACCTCCGGCTGCACCGCGCAAGCCTGCGGATTTCGCGATCAGCGCGCGGAACACGAGCATCGCGGCGCCGTTGTTCTCGGCATCAGCCCGGACGATTCCGCCTCGCACGATGGCTTCGCCAAAAAATATGCGCTGCCCTTCGACCTGCTCGCCGACACCGACCACCGCGTCTGTGAGTCGTACGGCGTCTGGCAGGAAAAGAGCATGTACGGCCGCAAGTACATGGGCGTCGTCCGCACCACCTACCTGATCGATCCCAAAGGCAAGGTCGCGCACCGCTGGGATAAGGTGAAGGTCCCCGGACACGACCGTGACGTGCTGGCGAAGCTCGATGAACTGAAAAAATGAAGGACGGTGGGATAGAACAGACCCGCCCCAAACGTCGTGATTGATGCCACTGGCAGTCCGCTGCCAGTGCCTGCGCCATCGCCCCCGCTGTGGACTGCCAGTGGCATCAGCTTGATGTGTCGCTTGTGTCGCTAGTTGACGTGTCGCTACGTTTGGATTGAGAGTTCAGCCCACGCAGCGCGCACCGCACCGCCGGCTGCCCATTATCTCCGCATCCGACCGCGCAAAAACCGCCTGTTTTACCGCGTTCTTTACGCGGCATCACGCTTGCATACCGTCTCTTAGCGGTGACCGGAAAAACTCATTGCCAGGAGGGATATCGGACGAAGATAAAAAGGCAGATTCGGCCTTACTCACACAGAAACTCACTCATTTTGGGAAAGGATTCTCCTATGGCAAAGCCAACCGCAACCAAGACCCCAACCACGACGACTACCCCGAAACCCGCCCCCGCTCCCTCGGCGAAGGCGCCGGCCAGCGGCGTGACCGCGACCAAAGCGCCCGTGACCCTCGCGGCCACCAAAGCAGCCCCGCTCACCGCGAAGGCCTCGACCGGCTGCTGCGGCGGACACACGAGCTGCGCGCCGAAGTACGAGCAGATCGCCCAACGGGCCTACGAGGTCTGGGTCGCCAAGGGCCGGCCGCAGGGCCAGGACATCGAGAACTGGAAGCAGGCCGAGGTCGAACTGTCGCGCGGCACGCTGGTCAACGCGGCCTGAGTCGACGAACCCATTTGGAAATGACGGACCGGCGCGGATCACCGCGCCGGTTTTTCTTTTTGCTGCTCGAGCCATTCCATGGGTGCCACGGACAGCGAAGCGAGGTCCGCCGAGCGCAGTCGTCCGTGCCGGGCCGCCGCGCGTACGGAGCACGGACGACTGCGCTCCCCAAGCCTCGCTCCGCTGTCCGTGGCACCCTTCGCCCTCACGGCACCTTCACCACAAAACTCGGCTGCTCGCGCTTCTGAGTCTTCTTCCCGTCGCTGATGGTCTCGATGATCGTCCGGCCGTTGCCGAGGTTGAATTTGAACGTCTCCTGAAGCCCCAGCATGCGCGAGCCGTAGACGCGGACCGGGCCGTCCTGATCGAAGTCGGCATCGGTGAAGAGGTCGACCGTCACCATCGATCGCGACGGCCCATGGTAATAAAACGCCCGGTGCCCCTCGCGCCGCATCTCGGCGGCGAAGGCCTCGGCGGCGTCGCGGAAGTCGGGGCCGTACTCTTCGTCGTAGAAGCCGATCTGCAATGTGTAGAACCCCTGCCCGCTGTAGGTGCGCAGGTCGTGCGAAGTGGCCGCCCGCGTCCCGTCGCCGCCGAGCGAGACCAACTCGACCTTTTCATAAGGCCGCTCGCCGTCCTCCTCGATCGACCGCGTCTGCATCAGCGCCCTCTGCGCTTCCAGATCGGTGAGCGATTCATACCGGCCGCGGTAGACCTTGGTCTTCCCTTCATTGTCCTGAAGCCACAACTCGGACACCGCGTAGCGATTCGTCAGTCGTCGGATCAGGTCGCTCGCCCTGCGGAAGCGCGTGCCGCCCTCGAAGGTCTCGACGAGGATCGCCCAGCCGCTGTTGGTGCCCGCGGGGGCCGTGCCATCGTTGCGCTTCTTGCTGACCGGTCCGCCCGGCGGATCGCCGCCGATCTGCGAGCGGAACGTCTCCCAGCCATCGTGTTTGACGCGGTACTCATAGCATCCGCCGATGACGGAGACGGCCGCGAGCAGGACAATGGATGCGGTTCGCGGGGTCAAGACAACCTCACAACAACGACTCGGCTTCCTTTGGACCGGAGCCGACAACGGTTGATCAGGGGACCAGATTGCAGCAGTGGACCGCCGGCGAAAGTTCAGGATTGAACCGAACCGGCGAGGAGGCTGGTGCGAATAAGTGTATCGGGGGCCGGATCGGAGGTACAGGAGTGAAGGAGGTAGCGGAGGTAAAGAAGGTGTACGGAAAAACAAAGAAGATTGAGATCGAAGGCAACAAACTGACGGACGTGCTTTCGTCCTTACCCTTCTTCTTTACCTCCTCTACCTCCTCTACCTCCTCCTGCCCGATAACCGCAAGAACCATGCGCCCGTGTCGCCGAGTTCATCAGGTAGAATGGAAACCTGTCAACCGAGTGCGTGCGACCGCCGATCATTCCGTTGGGTCTGTCGTCAAGTGACGCGGCGTGCAGGGTGGGAAGGGCTTCGCGGAGCGTGAGGCTGGGGAGTCTGGCTGGTTCTCCTGCGAGTGACCGCTCGGGTTGCCGCCGGCAGGTTTGGATCGAGTTCGCCATCTGACAGGGAGCACCCATGCGAGTCATTTTGCTAGGAAGCGTCCTCGCGCTGTCGCTGCTGGCGGCGCCGGCCTTCGGTCAGGACGCCAAACTCCGCGAGGAGATCGCCATCCTCCGCGCCGAGAAACAGGCCCTCGAAGAGAAGGTCCGCAAGCTAAGCGAGCAACTCGCCAAGGCCCAGGCCGTCGAATCGGAACTCACCAAGCTGCGCAGCGAGATCGCCCGCGGCTTCAACGACATGAGCGAGCGCATCGCCCGGCTCGAAGGCTCGCCGACCCGCGTCGCCACCGGCGCTACCACCACGCCGCGCACCACGACCACGCCCACCCTCAACCCCACCACCACGCCCAACACCACCGCGGTCGGCCCGGCCAGGACGACCACCACGCCGACCATCCTTCCGACCCCCAACCGCACCGACGCCCCCTCGACCACCATCGCCCGCTCGGAGCTGCCGCGCATCCCCGACCCGGTGATCCCCACCGGGCCGATCCGTACCCGGCCGAAGACCGACAGACCCAAGGGCACGCCCACCACGGTCGCCATGGTCGACATGGTGTACGTCTGGAGCTCGCTGCGGGAGAAGCAGGCGATCGAGGACGGCCTCGGCGACCTCGTTTATGCGGTGCAGTTCGCCGACCAAGGCTGGCAGAAAAAGATCCGCGAGGCCGAGCTCGACTTCGCCCTGCTCGCCGAGGGCTCGGAGGCGTGGATCGAGAAGCGCCGGCAGATCGAGTCGGCCTACATCGAACGCAACGTCGCCATCGCCAGCGCCAAGACCAAGCTGAACCGCCGCCGCGGCGAGCTGACGAAGCTGCTCTACGCCAAGATGGTCGACGGCATCGGCCGCGTCGCCGATGAGAACGGCTACGACGCCGTCATCTTCAAGGAGCCGGAGCCGACCTTCACCAAGATCGCGTCGATCAACGAGCTCTTCAACGAGCGCATGGTCGTGCTCGGCACCGACAGCGTCGACTTAAGCGAGCAGGTGATCCAGGTGCTCAACCGCGAGTACACGAAGATCAGCTCCGCCGGGAACTGAGGGCGAGGGAGACAGGAGACAGAAGACAGGGGACAGGGAACAGAGATTGATGCCACTGGCAGTCCGCTGCCAGTGCCTTAAACGAACGAACTCGAATTGCTCCACGGATTGCAAACAGAAGTACCTACTCATCGCAGGGGAAATCGCATGCCACGTTTCTTTGTCGCCGCCGCCTTGTTGTTCGCCTTCGCTTCGGTGGTCAACGCCCAGCCGAAGCTTACGCCCGCCGAGGTCGACGCCCTTGTCAAGGAAAACGACCGCCTCAAGGCCGAGAACAAGCGGCTGCGCCAGGCCGGTCAGCGGGCCGGGCAGGCGTCCAGCGCCACCGCCGTCGTCGACCTCAAGCGCACCTACGACACGCTGAAAGAAAAAGTCACCATCGAGGCCGACTTCAAGACCCGCGAGGAGGCGTTCAAGACCGAGAACGAGAAGCGCGAGACGAAGGTCAAGCAGCTTCAGGACGCGCTGAAGGACCTCAAGGCCGGCTCCATCGAGTTCCTTAACGTGCAGGAGCAACTCGAGAAGGAAGTCGGCGATCACCGGGTTTGGGTGGCGATTGAGGCCGGCAAAATCAATCGCGACCGGGCCGCCTGGATCAAGACGGTCTACGGCAAGATGCTCGATTCCATCAACGAGGCGGCCCAGGAACGCGGCTACGACCTCGTGCTCTTCAAGAGCCCCACCGTCGACTTCACCGAAGTCAGCGCCGAGCAGGTGCCCTCAATGATCCAGTCGCGCAAGGTGCTGTGGTCGATCGAAGAACTCGACCTGACCGACCTTGTGATCCAGAAGATGAACCTGAAGTTCGACCGCGAGTCGAAGCCGAAGTGAATCGGGTGGCGCTGACAAGCGGAGTCCGCGGAGCTTGTCAGTGTCCATTTCCAAACTGGCCAACACAGACAAGGCCCCGAGCGCCAGATCGGTGCCCCGCAAGCCGGAAACCAACAAAGCTCCAATCCCGCGATTGGAGCTTTTTCATTTTGGAGCTTGTTTGGAATTTGAAGTTTAAACCTTGGAGCTTGTTGGACATCACCCCTCCACCGGCTCGATCACCGCCGACATTGACCCTTCGCAGCGATCGATCAATTCATCCTTTCCGTAGGCGTGGATCTGGTCGCGCTTGAGTTCCGCGTGCTCCTTCGTCGTCGTCAGCACGATGACCCGGCCGCTGGCATCGACCTCCTTCGCCATCGCGAACGCCTTCTCAATCTGGTGCCCGAAAAGCTCCTTGAGCATGATGATCACGTACTCGTACGAATGATCATCATCGTCGAGCAGCACGACGTTGTACGGCGGCAGCCGCTTGGGCTTGCGGCTGTCCTTCACCTCGGTCCTGACGGTCGGTAACGCGGCGGATGTTTGATCGCTCATGGCTCACCCATTGAGTGCTGCATTGAATTGTAGCCGTCGCCTCGTCGCCGTCGCCGCAGGAGATGCTGCTACACTTCAACCGCTATGAAGCTCAAGTGCCGGCCCGAGGATTTCCGCGTTGAAGAGTTGTCGTCCTTCCCGATGGCGGGCGGGCTGTTCGCGCTTTATCAGCTCCGCAAGCAATCGATCGGCACGCCCGAGGCGATCGACGCCATCGCTCAGCGCTGGAAGCTGCGCCGCGACTGCATCTCCTTCGGCGGCATGAAGGACCGCCACGCCGACACCCTTCAGCACGTCACCATCCACAACGGCCCCCAGCGCGGGCTTCAGCAGAACAACCTCGACCTGAAATACCTCGGCCAGGCCGAGCGGCCTTTCGCCCCCGCCGATATTGAAGCGAACCGTTTCACCGTCGTGATGCGCGACATGGGCGACGCCGCCGTCGAGCGCGCCGCGGCGGCGCTGAACGAAGTCGAGGTCAACGGCATCGCGAACTATTTCGACGACCAGCGCTTCGGCTCCGTCGGCGACTCCGGCGAGTTCATCGCAAAAGCCTGGTGCCTCGGCGATTACGAGCGCGCCCTCTGGCTGACCATCGCCGATCCCAACGTACACGACCGACCCGAGGATAAGCCGCGGAAGAAGGCGCTGCGCGACAACTGGGGCCAGTGGTCCGTGGCCGCCGCCAAAATGGGCCGGTCGCCGGTGGCGCCGATCATCGCCTTCCTCGCCGACCGCCCCACCGACTTCCGCAACGCCTTCAGCCGCATCCGCGCCGACATGCGCGACCTCTACCTCGCCGCGTTCCAAAGCTTCCTCTGGAACCGCATGCTCTCGCTGTTGATCCGCGACACAGTCAATGCGAAGCACATCGTGCAGGTGAAGCTCGATCACGACACGCTTGCCTTCCACCGTGACCTGCCCGCCGAGCAGCGCGCGCTGTTCCGCGACCTGCTCCTGCCGCTGCCCTCGGCCCGGGCGAAATTCGACGACGAGCGCGACAGGAAGCTTTGCGACCGCGTGCTCGCCGACATCGGCATGGAGCTCGCGCAACTGAAAACGAAGCCGCCGCGCGACGTCTACTTTTCCCGCGGAAACCGCCCCGCTTTCCTGTTTCCCCAGGGCGTCCGCAGCACCGCCGGAAGCGATGAACTCTACCCCGGCCGCCGCTGCCTCACGCTCGCCTTCGATCTCCCGCGCGGCGCCTACGCCACCATGCTCGTCAAGCGCATCACCACCGTCGCCGCCGTGCACGAGGACGTGACGGCTCGATAAGCGGCGTCAAACTCGGAGATTCACATGGCCTGGGTTTACCTCATCATCGCCGGTGTCCTCGAAATCGCCTGGGCCATCGGCATGAAGGAAAGCAAAGGCTTCACCCGACTCTGGCCCAGCGTGCTTACGATCATCGGCCTCATCGTCAGCTTCGGTTTCCTCGCGCTGGCGCTCAAGTCGCTGCCCATCGGCACCGCCTACGCCATCTGGACCGGCATCGGCGCAGCCGGCACCGCGATCCTCGGCATCATCATCTACGCCGAGCCCGCCTCCGCCGCCCGCATCGCCTGCGTCGCCCTCATCATCCTCGGCATCATCGGCCTCAAGGTGACTTCGCCGCCGTGACCGCGCGCTCCGCCGCGACACCGCTCGCCGGCGCCGCGCTCGCCGCCCTCTCGCGCACCGGCCGCACCAGCAGCTTCCGCAGCACCGCCATCAGCGTCGCCGGCTCCAGGTAGTTCGCCGGCGGCCGGAAGTAAACCGTCTTCTCGTCGATCAGGCTCACGCGCCCCGGCGCGCCCTTCATCACCGCGTCGAGCGTCTGCGGGTGCTGCGTCTTGAAGATGATGTCGGGCCCCTCAAGCTTCAGGCTTTCGACATCGAGGTGGCTCGCGGCGATGCGCACCTCGGTGAGGTCGATCAGCGTCTGCACCGCGGCCGGCGGCTTGCCGTAGGCGTCCGTCATGTCCCGCACCACCGCGTCGAGCTCCGCCAGCACCGTCGCCCGGCTCAACCGACGGTACGTGTCCATGCGGTGCTTGTCCGAAGGGATGTAGCCCGGCGTTAGCCGTCCGACGATCGGCAGTTCAATGTGTGTCTTCACCGGCTCCACGATCTTCTCGTTGCGCATCTTCTTCGCCTCCTGCTCCAGCAGGTGGCAATACATCTGATACCCCACCGCGGCGATGTGCCCGCTCTGCTCGGCGCCCAGCAGGTTGCCCGCCCCGCGGATCTCCAGGTCGCGCATGGCGATCTTGAACCCCGCGCCGAGCATCGAGAATTGCTCGATCGCCCGCAGCCGCTGTACCGCCTTGTCGGTGATCGGCCGATCGGCGGGGAGCATGAGGTAACAGTATGCGCGGTGCTTGTACCGCCCCACTCGGCCACGGAGCTGGTGCAGCTCCGCGAGGCCGAAGTTGTCGGCGTTGTTGATGAACATCGTGTTCGCCGTCGGCACGTCGATGCCCGATTCGATGATCGTCGTACACACCAACACATCCGCCTCGTGACTGAAAAACTTGTGCATCACATCCTCAAGCTCGTGACCGCCCATCTGCCCGTGCCCGACGATCACGCGGGCATCGGGCACCAGCCGGCGAACCTCGTTCGCGACCGCCTCGATGTTGTGTACGCGGTTGTGTACGAAGAACACCTGCCCGTGCCGATTCAGCTCCCGCACGATCGCCGCTTTGATCCGGCCGTCGTCGTACGGGATCACCTCCGTCACCACCGCCCGGCGATCGACCGGCGGCGTCGACAGGCTGCTGATGTCGCGCAAGCCCAGCAGCGACATGTGCAGCGTGCGCGGGATCGGCGTCGCCGTCATCGTCAGCACATCGGCCGTCATGCGGAAGTTCAGCAGCTTGTGCTTGTGCTCGACGCCGAACCGCTGCTCCTCGTCGATCACGACGAAGCCCAGGTCCGCGAACTTCACATCCTTCGACAGCAAGCGGTGAGTGCCGATGACGATGTCGATCTGCCCGTTGGCGACCTGCTTGAGCGTTTCATTCTGCTGATGGTCCGTCTTGAACCGGCTCAGCGACGCGACGCGGAACGGATAATCGGCCATGCGCTCGCGGAAGGTGCGCTCGTGCTGCTCGGCGAGCACGGTGGTGGGGACGAGCACGGCGACCTGCTTGCCGTACTCGGCGGCCTTGAACGCCGCGCGGATGGCGACCTCGGTCTTGCCGAAGCCGACATCGCCGCAAAGCAGGCGGTCCATCGGCCGATCGCTGTTCATGTCGCGCTTGATCGCGGCGACGGCGGCGAGCTGGTCCTCCGTCTCGTCATACGGGAACTCCGCCTCGAACTCCTTCTGCCACGCGGTGTCGGCCGGATAGCGCACGCCCGGCAGCGACGCCCGCGCCGCCTGGATGCGCAGCATCTGCCCCGCCAGTTCCTTCACCGAGTCGCGGGTCTGCTCCTTCTGTTTCGCCCAGCGTTTGCCGCCAAGCGTCGAGAGCGGCGGCTTGCCATGGAAGCTGCCGATGTATTTCTGCACCAGCTCGGTCTGCGTGGCCGGCACGTGCAGCAGCGCCCCCTCGGCGAACTCGAGCGTGAGGTATTCCTCGGTCTTCTCGTTGCGCTTCATCGTGCGCAGGCCGGTGAAGCGGGCGATGCCGTGATCGACGTGGACAACGTAATCGCCGACGTTCAGATCGAAGAACGCATCGGAGGCGAGCTCGGTGGCGGTCGACAGCCGGCGGATACGGCGGCGGGTGTGGTAGCGGTGGAAGAGCTCGTGATGGGGGATGAGGATGATGGCTGATGGCTGAGGGCTGATGGATGATGGATGATTAGAATCCGAGCCGCTTGTGGCTTCGCGCTCCCAGATGAACCCGCGGTGGAGGTACCCGATCTCCATGCCGACACGATCGATCGCCTGCGGCGCGTGCTCCTGAACAAGCTCGCGAAGCCGGTCACGTTCGGCTGGCTTCTGACAAAGTACGACGACCTCGGCCCCCGCTAGCTCCCTCTCTGATATCTCACCTTTCAAATCGGAACTCTGCCTTTGTAAATCGCCTCCTCCCAGCTCCGCGATCTCCTTCACCGCCTTCGCCGCCTCGTGCTCGAAGGGCGGCAGCGATCGCACCGGCAGCTTGATCGTGCCCCCGGAACCACGCTTCGCGCCCTTCCCAATGCCGCCGTACTGGTCGATCTGCACGTGCGGCCGGCTCGCCAGATGCTTGAACACGGCCTGCGGCGAGTAGATGCCGCGCGGATCGGTGAGCCGCTCGTAGTAGCCGCGGGCCTGCTCGGCGAGCTCCAGCGCTTCGGTGAGGACGACAATCGTGTCCTTCGGCAGCAGCGTGATGAGGTTGGTGGTGCGGTCGTCGCTCTGGAGCTTCTGCGCGGAGGCGCCGATGAGCTGGAAGCGCTCGATCCTGCGGCCGGAGCCGAGCGTGTCGAGATCGATGAGGTTGAGTGAGTCGATGTCGTCGCCGAAGAAGTCGATGCGGATCGCAGCGGGCCCGCCGCTCTCGCCGCCCCCGGCAGCGGTACCGCCGACGCTGACGCCGGAAGGCGCGAAGATGTCGATGATGCCGCCGCGCGTGGCGAAATCGCCGGGCAGCTCGATGGCGTCCACACGGCGGTAACCCGCGCGGTCGAGCCAGTCGAGCAGCGCCGCGGGCGGCAGCTTCTGGTCCTTGGTGAGCGTGAGGGTAAAGTCGCCGAGGGTCGAAGGCTCGGGAACGGATTGCATCAGCGCCTGGACGGGGGCGACGAGGATGAGAGGAAAAGATTTAGGATTTGCGATTTCGGATTTCGGATTTGATGAGAGGCGCTCGACCACCGAGAGCCGCTCGGCGAGCAGCTCCAGGCTGATCGAGCTCTCGCCCGGAAGCACTTCGAGCGCGCCGAAGCGCTGCACCATCATCGGATAGCCCGCCGCGGGAAAGAGCTCCAGGTCGCCGAGCGCATCATCGGCATCATCGAGATGCGCCACCACCAGCAGCACCGGCCGCCGGGTCCGGGCGGCGATGGCGCCGGCCACGATCGTCGTGCTCGATCCCCATGCCCCTTCCGCCAGCGCGTGGCCATGGGCAGCGATCGTGTCATCCAGCTCGCGCAGCGGCGGCGACTCCACGATGGCGCGGAGCCAGGCGTGCGACTCTTGTGTTTTCTGCTGTTTGTCGGCCATAACTCACTCGCGAAGCGCGCGGACGCACCACGGAATCACGCGGATTCCGTGGGCGGTTAACAACCAATTAGGAAAGCGTAGTTGCAGGTAGTAACAGCGGTCTTTTCTGCTTCTTTGCTTTCCCTGTCTCAGCCAGTGCATCATCGCGCGATTCGGATCTTCTACTCTTCTGATGATTCGATGCGACCAATCGCATCATCGCGATACTCTTGAAAAGCTTTCCAGCCTTCGAGCCCCTCCTGTTCCAAATCGACTTCGCGTCCGGTCGCATCGTCCACGACAACCCAACCATCCGGCCGGCAAACCGACGCTAGTAATCCCTGTGGGTTGCCCTTTCCGCGCACTTCCGCATGAATTGCTTTGATGACCGGTCCCTCAAATCCGTAGAACTGCACGGAGAAATCCTCACCTTTGAAGGAGGCCTGAACCGTCGGACGCAACATGGCCTGACGAAGGTCTTCAGGCCACGTCGGGATCAAATGACGGAATGGGTGATTGGGTTGGTTCTTGATACGCTCCATGAGAGCCGACTCCTCCGTCCAATTCAACGCGGGAGCGGCTTTGGAGACCATTTGGACAACCTCATCACGTCGCCCCAACGCCTTACCATCACCGCGACGAATAGTGATTTCCCACGGCATGGAGTTGCCCCTTTATTCCACCGGGAACGCGTCCATCAGCGGGCGGGCCTCGTGCGTGTCCAGCTTCACGCCCTTGATCGTCACCGGCACATCGTACTCGTGCTCGGAGCGCGACAGCTCGCGCTCATCGGCGATCGCCGCCGCATCCGGTACGCCTTCGAGCACCTTAAGCATCGCGATCTCGTCGCACGCCTGGTTCTTCAGGCAGTACACGCACTGGCTCCACACCTTCATCGGCAGCGTCTGGCGGTCAACGATCTTGAAGCCGAGCCGGTCGAAGAACCGCTGCTCGTAGGTGAGCGTCATCAGCTTCGCGATCTTCAGCCGGCGGGCCTCGGCCATCACCGCCTTCACCAGCTTGCTGCCGAGACCCTTGCCGCGGTGAGCCGGATCGACCGCCAGCGCGTAAACCTCGGCGAGGTTGGCCCACACGATGTTGAGCCCGCACAGCCCGATGACTTTGCCGCCCTTGCCGCCATCGACCGCGACCTTGAAGTCGCGGACGTGCTCGTACAGGTAAGCGTGCGACCGGTGCAGCATGAGCCCGTACTCGGCCGCATCATTAGCTTGACCTGCTCCAACAGCGTTGGCTGATTCGCCTTCGCGGCCAGCACGTAATCGCCTTCCTGATCGATGATCTGTTTGGCGATTTCCTTCTGACAACCCATCGCATCGATGGTGATGGTCGCGCC